>Ga0255172_1000030_pt1 | contig 122380 bp, 142 predicted proteins | sample Atl_Yuk_RepC_8d_FD_189952 | JGI IMG/M metagenome (GOLD analysis project Ga0255172, IMG submission 189952) | Freshwater microbial communities from Altamaha River, Georgia, United States - Atl_Yuk_RepC_8d | ecosystem: Environmental > Aquatic > Freshwater > River | place: USA: Georgia | collected... | reverse complement strand
GGGCGCCGATGCCGGCACGGATCTGGTGCGGGCGTCGGTCAGCTACGCGCTCACCGCCAATGTCGAGAACCTGATCCTGACGGGCTCGCACAACATCAACGGCACGGGCAACGGGCTGGCCAACGCGCTGACCGGCAACTCGGGCAACAACGTGCTCGACGGTGGTGCCGGCGCCGACGCGATGACCGGTGGTGCGGGCAACGACACCTACGTGGTGGACGATGCCGGCGACGTGGTGACGGAGGGTGCCGACGCCGGCACCGATCTGGTGCAAGCCTCGATCAGCTACGCGCTGTCGGCCAATGTCGAGAACCTGACCCTGACGGGCTCGGGCAACATCGATGCCACCGGCAACGACCTGGCCAACGCGCTGACCGGCAACTCAGGAGCCAACGTGCTCGATGGCGGCGCGGGCGCCGACACGATGGCCGGCGGCCTGGGCGACGATACCTACGTCGTGGACAATGCCGGCGACGTGGTGGCGGAGGCGGGGAATCAGGGTGCCGACACGGTTCTGTCGTCGGTCGCCTGGACACTCGGGAGCACCCTCGAGAATCTGACCCTGACGGGCTCGGCCAACATCAATGCCACCGGCAACGAACAGGCCAACACGCTGATCGGCAATTCGGGCAACAACGTGCTCGATGGCCGCGGAGGTGCGGACACGATGGCCGGTGGCCTGGGTGACGACACCTACGTCGTCAACGCCGTCGACGATGTGGTGACGGAGGGTGCCGATGCCGGCACCGACCTGGTGCGGGCCACGGTCAGCTACACGCTGTCGGCCAATGTCGAGGAGCTGAAGCTGCTGAACTCGACCGACATCAACGCCACAGGCAACGAGTTGGCGAACGTGCTGACGGGTAACGCGGGTGCAAACGTGCTCGATGGCGGCGCAAACGCCGACACGATGGCAGGTGGTGCCGGCAACGACACGTACGTGGTCGACAACATCAACGACGTCGTCTCCGAGGGCGCGAACAACGGTACGGATCTGGTGCAATCGTCGGCTAGCAGCTACTCGCTGTCGGCCAATGTCGAGAACCTGACCCTGACCGGCAGTGGCAACATCGACGGAGCGGGCAACGCGTTGGCGAACGTGCTGACCGGAAACTCGGGCAACAATGTCCTGCCGGCTGGAGGCGGCAACGACACGATCGATGGTGGCGGCGGCGTCGACACGGCCGTGTATGCGCAGTCGATCGATGCGTCGATGGTCGCGACCAACGGCTCCGGCGGCTGGACGGTGACGGCGGGCGGTGCGGAAGGCACCGACACGCTGTCGGACATCGAGATAGTCGATGGCGCCGGCGTAGGCGCGATCCTGCTGGTCGGCAATGGCGGTTACGACACCATCCAGGCGGCGATCGATGCGGCGTCGGCGGGTGACACGATCCTCGTGGCGGCCGGCGAATACACGGGCAACGTGTTGATCGACAAGGCGGTGACGCTGCGCGGCGCCAACGCCGGGATCGACGGCAACGGCACGCGAGGGGCGGAATCCGTCATCCTGGGCAAGATCGACGTGACCGCGGCGGCGGCGGTGACCATCGATGGCTTCGAGGTGCTCAACACGGGAGCAACCACCGGGGGCGGCCCCTCGAATCCGGCGCTGTGGTTCGCCACGGGCGGTAGCGGCGCCGGCCATCTGGTGACGCATACCGTATTCTACAGCAGTGTCGCGGGCGGCATGAGCGGCGTGGACGACCGCGCCATCGGCATGGGTCCGATCGCCACGGGCGCGGTGCGGATCGAGGACAACCTGTTCACCGGTGTGTCGACCGGCAAGTACAATGACGCGTCGTGGGGCCGGGGTATCTGGTCGGACGGCGGCGGCGTGACGCTCAGCATCACGGGCAACGAGTTCGAGTACACCCGTACCGCCATCAACTACGATGGCCCGGACGGCGGGGCATCGCCGCACCTGACCATCGCGGGCAACACCTTCAGCGTTGCCGGGACGGGAATGTCGTTCGCGGCGGGCGGCACGGTGACCGGGATCGTCGACAATACGTTCAATGATGTCGATACCGACTTCAACTTCCGTAACGTCAGCAACAGCGTGACGCTGGACTTGGGCGCGACGGAGAACCTGGGCACGACCGGCCAGCCGGTGGTGGTACTGGGCGGCAGTGCCGCCGACGTCATCACCGGCAGCGCCGGTACCGACGTGCTGCAGGGCAACGGCGGCACCGACACGCTGAACGGCGGCGGTGGTGACGACAACCTCTCGGGCGGCACCGGGGATGACATCCTCGATGGCGGCACGGGTGCCGACACGATGGCGGGCGGTGCCGACAACGACACCTACGTGGTCGACAACGCCGGCGACGTGGTGACGGAGGCGGCCTCGGCCGGCACGGATCTGGTGCAGTCTTCGGTCGACTATGCGCTCGGCGACAACCTCGAGAACCTCACCCTCACTGGTGCGGCCATCGTCGGTTCCGGCAACGCGCTCAACAACACCATCGTCGGCAACGCACAGGACAACGAGCTCGACGGCGGCGGCGGTGACGACACGATGGCCGGTGGCCTGGGCAACGACACCTATGACGTCGACAGCATCGGCGACGTGGTGACGGAAGGCGCCGACGCCGGCTCCGATCTGGTGCGGGCGTCGGTCAGCTACTCGCTGTCGGCCAATGTCGAGAACCTGACCCTGACGGGCTTGGGCAACATCGATGCCACCGGCAACGAACTGGCCAACGCGCTGACCGGCAACGCGGGCAACAACCAGCTCGACGGCGGCGCAGGCGTCGACACGATGGCGGGTGGTCTGGGTGACGACACCTATGTGGTTGACGTCACCGGCGACGTGGTGACGGAGGGCGACGATGCCGGCACGGATCTGGTGCGGGCCTCGGCCAGCTACACGCTGTCGGCCAACGTCGAGAACCTGACGCTCACGGGCACGGCCGACATCGACGGCACGGGCAATGCCCTGGCCAACGTGTTGACCGGCAACGACGGGGCCAACCTGCTCGATGGCGGGTTCGGTGCCGACACGATGGCGGGTGGCCTGGGCAACGACACCTACGTGGTCGACAACGCGGGCGACGTGGTCACGGAAGCGGCCGCAGGTGGCACTGACACGGTGGAGTCGTCCATCAGCTACGCCCTGGGGCTCAATGTTGAAAACCTGACGCTGACCGGCGGTGCCATCTACGGCACGGGCAATGATGACGCGAACGTCATCACCGGCAATGCCCTTGACAACGAGCTCGACGGCGGGAGCGGTGACGACACCCTCGCCGGCGGTGACGGCAGTGACACCCTCACGGGTGGAATTGGAAGTGACACCCTCGACGGCGGTGCTGGTGCGGATCTGCTCATCGGCGGCAGCGGCAACGACACCTACTTCGTCGACGATGCCGGTGACATCGTCAGCGAAAGTGGCGGTCCCGGCATCGATGCCGTGTTTGCGTCGATCAACTACACGCTGGGAAGCAATGTCGAGAACCTGACGCTGACCGGAGAGGGCAATCTCAACGGCACCGGCAACGGGCTCGCGAACACCATTACCGGCAATGCCGGCGACAACCTGATCAATGGCAAGCTGGGCAACGATACGTTGACCGGTGGTGGCGGAAACGACTCGTTCGTCTTCGATACCGCCCCCAACGGCACGACCAACGTGGATCAGGTCACCGACTTCGGTGTCGGGAACGACGTGTTCAACCTGGCCCATTCGGTGTTCGCGCAGATCAGCATGGGCGTCCTGTCAGAGAGCGCATTCCATGTCGGTGCGAGCGCAACCGATGCCGACCAGCGCATCGTCTACGACCAGACCTCCGGTCAGGTCATGTATGACGCCGATGGCAGCGGCGGTGGAGCGGCGGTGCAGTTCGCGGCGGTGACCGCCGGCACGCTTCTCACGCACGACGACTTCTTCGTGCTCTGAGGTCCGGGGAGGGAGTCGGGAACTGCCATGCAGTTCTCCGACTCCCGACGACCCGGGCATCTGCCGGTGACCTGATCCGTCCGGTCACCGCGGCATGGAAGCGGGTGAGAATTGCGGAAGGGGGCGGCGCTGAATGCCAAAACTTCGACTTGCCGTGATCATTCTTGCGGCCGTGCTGGGAGCGCCAAACGTGCAGGCCCAGTCGGAATCAACGTCGCCGAACAGCCCTGGCGGAACAGGCGCGACCTGCACGTCCCAGCATGAAGCGCAGCCGGGCCTGTCGGTTGCCCGCCTGCTTGATCGAAGCTTTGTCATCAAGGCGGCCGTGCCCGGCGGGATCTGGCTGCAGAAGAACAAGGAAGTCTTCTACTGCAATTCCGGCATCATGCGGGACGACGAGACCATGTGCTGGAAGCTGCGCGTCCCGCTCAAGGGGCTGAACTGCAGGGCAGCAATCGGCCAGAGTGTGGCGCGCGAAATCCCCAACTAGTTCCCGGGTCGCGACTGCCCGCAGTCCTCTGCAGGCAGCAACGGGTTCTGAAGGGGAGCTTTGGAATCAGTCCTCTCCCCTAAGGACTGTCGAAGGCTTCAGACGACCCGGTTGTCGACCCTGACCACCTTGAACGGCCGCTGGACGCCATCGTGCTCGGTGACGGACACGTACTCGCCGGCCACGAACCGGTGGGTGTCGAAGCGGAAGATCGGCTCGTCGTCGTCGTCTCCCGGCTGGTAGGAGAAGGCCCACTTGCCGTCGCGGCGGTGGATCAGATGGCCGGTCTCGTCGTCGGCGCCTTGCCAGAAGCGGCGCACCGTGCAGGCGGCCTTGTGCTTGGCCCAGCCGTCGGCCTGCAGGTGGCCGTCCGAATCTAGCGGGGCGACGAATTCATAGCCATGGCTCGAGCTGCCGTTGGGAAACTCCGGCGTGCGGGCCAGTTCGAGGACGATCTTCTTGAGCGGCATGAATTCTCCTTGGGCAATGGCTCACTATGCCCATCAGAATTCAATGGCCCATGATCCAGATCAATCCCGTTACTTGCCGTCGGCGGCGTTCCGTTCGGCCTCGTCGAAGCTGGTCTTGATCATGAACCAGCAGAACAGCACGCCGAAGAGCGCCAGGCCGAGGCCGAAGGCGAGGATGCCGGCATCCTTCGCGGCACCCGCCATGAACAGACCCACCAGGCCCATCAGGGCGGCCAGGGTTCCCATGATCCAGTAGGACATCATTTGCTCCTTGTGTCGTCGTCATCGAAAAGAATGCGACCTGCGGCGCCGTCAGGATCGTCGTATTGCCCGTTGCGCAGGGCCCAGAGGAAGGCGGCGAGTGCCGTCAGACCGAGTATGAGGGCCGCGGGTACCAGGACGAGCAGGCTGTCCATCAGGACCTCCGACCTTCGGAGCCGCCGCCGAGACGCAGGGCGTTGCCGATCACCAGCAGCGAAGAAGACGACATGGCGACGGCGGCGATGAGCGGCGTCACGCTGCCCAGGATCGCGAGCGGCACGGCGCCGAGATTGTAGAGGAGCGCCAACGCGAGGTTCTGCCGGACGAGCCGGTCGGCGCGTCGCGCCACGTCGAGGATCTCCGCGACGGGGCCGAGCGCATCCCCCTGGAAGACGGCATCGGCGGCGGACTGGGTGGCCTCGGCTGCGGTGGTCGGCGAGAGCGAGGCGTGGGCCGCCGCGAGCGCCGGCGCATCGTTCAATCCGTCGCCCACCATCAGGACATGCTTACCCTGCGCGGCCAGTTCCGCGAGCCGCTGCGCCTTCTCCGCGGGCGTGACACCGGAGCGCCACTCAGCGATGCCGGCGGCCGACGCGGCTTCGGCGACAGCGGCCTGCCGGTCACCGGACAGGACTTCGACGGCGAGGCCCTGGTGGCGCAGGGCGGCGACGGTCGCCGCCGCGTCCGGACGCAGACGGTCGGCGAAGGCAAAGCGGACCGGGCGCCGATTGGGCCGCGAGAGCCACAGTTCGGATCTCCCGTCGTCGGCTGGATCGGCGACGCCGCAGAAGGAGGCCGACCCCAGTCGCACGCCGTCACACTCCAGACCTGCACCCGGATGTTCGACCACGCGCGCGGCCGGTGTTGCCTCCGGTACGGACCGTACGAGGGCGCGGGCCAGCGGATGGCGGGAGTTCAGCGCAAGCGAGGCGGCCAGTTGCCGGGCCTCGGGGTCGTCCGGCGCCGCCACCAGTTCGGGGCGACCGAGCGTGAGCGTGCCGGTCTTGTCGAAGACGACGTGATCGACCTGCGCCACGCGCTCCAGCGCCGTCGGAGACAAGAGGAGAATGCCCGAGCGCAAGAGGCGCGCGCTGGCCACGACCTGCACGACCGGTACGGCGAGAGCCAGCGCGCAGGGGCAGGTGATGATCAGCACGGCCGTGGAGATCAGCAGCGCGCGATCCCAGGCGAGGCCGCCCAGCAAGGTCCACCCCAGGAAAGTGAGCAGGGCCGTCATGTGGACCACGGGCGCATAGGCGCGCGCGACCCGATCGGCGAGTGCCACGAAACGCGACCGCCCCCGTTCGGCGGCCTCGACCAGCCGAACGATTTCCGAGAGCAGCGTGCTTTCGCCAGCTGCCGTCACCGTCACGCGCAGGGCGGCGCCGAGATTGATCGTGCCGGCGAAGGCCTTGACGCCGGGAAATGCAGCTTGCGGCAGGCTCTCGCCGGTCACCAGGGAGGTATCGAGGGAGGACACGCCCTCGCTCACGATGCCATCGGCTCCCAGCCGTTCGCCGGCGGCGACCAGCAGCACGTCGCCGGGCACGAGACTGTCGACGCGGCGCGAAAGCGTGCTGCCGTCGGCACCGACCACCGTGGCGTTGCGGCTGGACAGCGCCAGCAGCGCATGCACCGCCTGCCGGGCGCGGCCGCGCGCGCGGCGGTCGAGGTAGCGTCCGATCAGGAGAAAGAAGAGCAGGGTGATGGCCGAATCGAAGTAGGCGTGCTGTTCGCCGACCCAGGCCTCGTGCAGGCTGACGATGCAGGCGAGCGTGACGCCGATCGAGATCGGCACGTCCATGTTGGTGCGCCCGGCGCGCAGCGCGTTCAGGGCGGAGCGAAAGAACGGCCGGCCGGCATAGGCAACCGCCGGCAGGGCAATGGCCGCCGACAGCCAATGGAAGAGCGTGCGCGTGGCTTCGCCCATCGAGCCGTCATGGCCCGCCCATACGGCGACCGAGAGCAGCATCACGTTGGCCGCCGCGAAGCCAGCCACGCCCAGGGCGCGCAGCAGCTCGCGGGACTCGCGATCGTCACCGGCCGCTGCGGCGATCGTATCGTAGGGTGCCAGCCGGAAGCCCAGAGCGGCAACCAGCCCGGCATGGCCGTTGGCATCGTCGACCGTGCCCTGCCACGCGAGCGACAGGCGCCGCGTCGAAAGGTGGACCCGCGCGCGCGTGACGGCGGGATTGCGTGCCAGCAGGCTCTCGATCAGCCAGACGCAGGCGGCGCAGTCGAGCCCGTCGACCAGAAGTTCCAGCGTGGCGCCCCCGCGCCCGTCGGGTTTGGCATAGGTCGCGAAGTCGATATCGAGCGGCTCGGGGCGGCGAGCCCGCGTCTGTTCCAGTCGGCGGTAGAAGGCGCCGAGTCCGGCGGCACCGATGATGGCATGAGCGCTGGCACAGCCCGGACAACAGAAAAGCGCGTCCGATGCACCGCGCAGCGTCTCCCCGCAATGCGCGCAGGCTCGCGCCGCCGCGGGAGCGGTGACGGAGGGCGCGTAGAGGATCGCGTCGGTCACCTGAGGAACATCCGCCGCGTCTGCGCAAAGCGCTGGCCGCCCTGCTCGACGGAGATGTCGACGTCCCAGTTGCCGCGCGCGGGCAGGGCGACGTGGCCGGCATGGCGGCCGATGTCGACGGCGGTCATCGCAACGCCCACCACCGCGCCCTTCTCGGCCGGGCGCACCAGCGCCACGGCGACCTGCGCGCCGGCAAGAGGCTGGCCGGCGCGATCGAACACGGCGATCTCGAGATCGTCGCTGCCGGGCCGCCAGGTGGGCTCGACCCGCCAGCCAAGAGCATCGCGGGCCTGCTGGGCCGCGATGACTTCGTTGTAGTGCAGGCCGCGGTCACGCGGTTTTGGCGTGTAGAGGCCGGAGAAGGATCCAACGGCGAAGCTGATCATCGTCGCGTTGACGGCAACGACGATCGCGAACCCGGCAACGAAGAACCAGGGGATGTATCGGTTGCGCGTGACTTCGGCTGTGTTCATGATTCTGACCTCAGCGTCCCGGGCCGACGAAGACGGCATCGTGCGAAGCGCGCCCGCTGCCCGCCTCGTCGCGCACCGTGAAGGTGATGGGTTTCGAGCCCGAGGGCGCGGCGGACGCCGGCACCGTGACGAAGACGCGGAAGGTGCCCACGGTGTCGGGCTGCACGTTCAGCGTCGCGGTCGCTCCGCTGCCCTCGACGTCGGCGCCGACGAAGCCCAGCTGGGCCGACGGCAGGCCGTCGATCGCGAGATGGACTTGCCGGGGGGTGCGTCGCTTGTTCAGCACCTTGACGGCGTAGGAGTTACGGATATCGCCGTTGGACAGGCGCACGAAGTTCGGGTTGCGGTCGCGCTGGACTGTGAGTTCGGTGTCGGCACGCAGCGCGAAGGTGACCAGCATGATCGCGGCGACGACCGTCAGCAGGCCGGCGTAGAGCAGGGTGCGTGGCCGGACCGGCCGCCACGGGACGGGCGCGCTGCGGGCTTCCTTGGCCTGCTGGGCCGCGAGCGTGTCCCAGCGGATGAGGCCGGTCGGACGTCCGACCTTTTCCATCGTCTGCGTGCAGGCGTCGATGCACAGGCCACAGCCGATGCATTCGATCTGCTGGCCGTCGCGGATGTCGATGCCCGTCGGGCAGACGGCGACGCAGAGATTGCAGTCGATGCAGTCGCCGCGGCCGTCCCAGCTGTCGCCGGCCTTGTGCTTGCCCCGCGGCTCGCCCCGCCACTTCTGGTAGGTGACGATCACGCTTTGCTCGTCGAGCATCGCGGCCTGGAAGCGTGGCCACGGACACATGTAGGTGCAGACCTGCTCGCGCGCCCAACCCGCCAGGACATAGGTCGTGGCGGTGAACAGGCCGACGAAGGCATAGACTTCCATCGACGCCTCGCCGCGGAAGATCTTCACCAGCGTGGTCGGGGCGTCGACATAGTAGAAGACCCAGGCGCCGCCGGTGGCGGCGGCGATGGCCAACCAGGCGGTGTGCTTCAGGGTCTTGCGGATGGCCTTGCCTGCCGACATCGGCTGGCGGTCGAGCCGCATGCGCTCGTTGCGGTCGCCCTCGATCATCCGCTCGACCCACATGAAGAGGTCGGTCCAGACGGTCTGCGGACAGGTGAAGCCGCACCAGACGCGGCCGAACAGGGACGAGGCGAAGAACAGGCCGAACGCGCCCAGGATCAGGAAGCCCGTGACGAAGTAGACTTCCTGCGGCCAGATGACGACGTCGAAGAACCAGCCGCGACGATGGTCGAGATCGATCAGGATGGCCTGCGAGGGAGCGCCCGGGCCGCGATCCCAGCGCAGCCAGGGGACGACATAGTAGAGGCCGAGCAGCACGACCAGGGTGGCCCACTTGATCCGCCGCCACTTGCCGGAAACCGCGCGCGGATAGACCTTCGTGCGCGGGGCGTAGAGCGGCGGCTCCGGCGTCGGCGGCCGTGGCGTGGCCCTGTCGGCCTGGCGAGCGGGGGAAGCCATGGTTCGACCCTGCATCGCCCCTAGCGGGCACCGCCCAGCGAGTGGACGTAGACCGCCAGCATCTTCATGGTCGCCTCGTCGAGGCGGCCGCTCCACGCCGGCATGCTGCCGTTGCGGGCATAGAAGATGGAGCGGTAGATCGCGTCGCGGCTGCCGCCGTAGAGCCAGATCCCGTCGGAGAGGTTGGGCGCGCCGAGTTCCTGGTCGCCCTTGCCGCCGGCCTTGTGACAGGCGACGCACTGTTCCTCGAAGATCTTCGCGCCTTCCGGGGTGGCCTTCGCCTTGCCCGACAGGCTGAGCACATAGTCGGTCACGGCTGCCACCTGGGCGCCGGTCAGCAGCCCGTCGACGCCGAAGCGCGGCATCATCGACTGGCGGGACTTGTCGTCACTGTTGCGGATCCCGTGCTCGATGGTGGCGTAGATCTGGTCGATGCTGCCGCCCCAGATCCAGTCGTCGTCCACGAGGTTGGGGAAGCCCGTGCTGCCGCCGCCACCGGCGCCGTGGCACTGCATGCAGTTGGTCTGGAAGGCCGAACGGCCGCCCGCCATGGCGAAGTTGAACAGTTCCGGATCCTTGCGGATGTCGGCGAGCGACGCGGCGCGGATGCGGTCGACGAAGCCGGCGCGTTCCTTCGCCTGCGCACTGAGTTCCTGGCGCAGTTCCGCGCGGCTGGAATAGCCCAGCAGACCCTGGGTATGCCCCGTGAGCCACGGCCAGGACGGATAGAGGGCGCAATAGACGACGGCGAAAGCGATGGTGGCGTAGAAGGTATAGACCCACCAGGTCGGCAGGGGCGTGTTCAGCTCCTTGACGCCGTCCCATTCATGGCCGGTGGTGTTCTGGCCGGACAATGTGTCTTTCTCGATCTTGGTTGGCATGGCCAGTCCTTCAGCGGTCGTCGTCGAGGGGGATCCGGGCGTCTTTCTCGAAGCGCTTCTTGTTGCGTGGCCGCAGGGCCCAGAAGACGATCAGGAGAAAGATGATGACGGCCCAGACCGTCCAGAAAGAGGCGAGGAGTTCGTGCAGACTCTCGAGGGTCATGGCGGGCTCCTCTCTATTGCTTGAGACGGTCGGGCGGGATGTCGCCGAACTGCACCAGCGTGCCCAGCATCTGCAGGTAGGCGACGAGAGCATCCATCTCGGTGATCCGCGTCGTCTCGCCGTTGAACTTGGCGACAGGTGCTCGGGGATAGCGCTTCTGCATGGCCGTCGGATCGCGGTCCGGATCGACCTGCGCCTCGAGATCGGCGCGCGCGTTGGCGATCATCTCCTCGGTGTAGGGGGTGCCGACGCTGCGCAGCGTGCGGAGATGCTGGGCGATGTCGGAATAGTCGAGTGGCCGGTTCGCCAGGAAGGGATAGGCCGGCATCACGCTCTCGGGCACGACGGCGCGTGGCGACACCAGGTGGGCGACGTGCCAGTCGTTCGAGTAGCGGCCGCCGACGCGCGCGAGATCCGGTCCCGTGCGCTTGGAGCCCCACTGGAAGGGCTTGTCGTACATGCTCTCCGCCGCGAGGCTGTAGTGGCCGTAGCGCTCGACCTCGTCCTTGAAGGGACGGATCTGCTGGCTGTGGCAGAGGTAGCAGCCCTCGCGGATGTAGATGTTGCGGCCCATCAGCTCGAGCGGCGTGTAGGGGCGCACACCGTCGACGCGCTCGATCGTCGTTTCGACGGTGAACAGCGGGATGATCTGTACCAGGCCGCCGATCGATACCGTGATCAGCGTCAGGACGAGCATCAGGATGACGTTCTTCTCGATCGTCTCGTGGCGGATGAACATTCGAAAACTCCTCTTACGCCGCGAGTGCCGGTCGGGTCTGGGTGGCGAGCGTCTCCGTTTCGGTGCGGATGGTTCGCCACATGTTGTAGGCCATGATCAGTCCGCCGGTTAGGAAGCAGACGCCCCCCAGCAGACGGATCAGGTAGAAGGGATGCATGGCCGCGACGGTCTCGACGAACGAGTACTGGAGGAACCCGAGTTCGTCGTAGGCGCGCCACATCAGGCCCTGCATGATGCCGCTCACCCACATCGCCGTGATGTAGAGCACGATGCCGACGGTCGCGATCCAGTAGTGCCAGCTGATCAGGCGCGTAGACCACATGGCCGGCCGGTTCCACATCTTCGGAACCAGGTAGTAGAGCGTGCCGAACACGATGAAGGCGACCCAGCCGAGCGCGCCGGAATGCACATGGCCGATCGTCCAGTCGGTGTAGTGGCTGAGCGAGTTGACGGCCTTGATGGACATGACCGGTCCCTCGAAGGTCGACATTCCATAGAAGCCGACGGCGGTCACGGAGAAGCGCAGGCCCGGGTCGGTGCGGAGCTTGTCCCATGCGCCCGAAAGCGTCATCAGGCCATTGATCATGCCGCCCCAGCTCGGCATCCAGAGCATCACTGAGAAGGTCATTCCCAGCGTCTGAGCCCAGTCGGGCAGGGACGTGTAGTGCAGGTGGTGCGGACCGGCCCAGATATACAGGAACACCAGCGACCAGAAGTGGATGATCGACAGCCGGTATGAGTAGACCGGGCGGTTCGCCGCTTTCGGGATGTAGTAGTACATCATGCCGAGAAAGGCCGCGGTCAGGAAGAAGCCGACAGCGTTGTGGCCGTACCACCACTGGATCATCGCATCCTGGACGCCGGACCACGCGCCGTAGCTCTTCGTGCCGGTGATGGAGACCGGCAGGGCCAGGTTGTTGACGATGTGCAGCATCGCGATGGTGATGATGAAGGCGAGGTAGAACCAGTTGGCCACGTAGATGTGCGGCTCCTCGCGCTTGATCACCGTGCCGACATAGGCGATCAGATAGGCCACCCAGACGATGGTGAGCCACAGGTCGACGAACCATTCGGGCTCGGCGTACTCCTTGCTCTGCGTGATGCCGAACAGGTAGCCGAGCGCCGCGGCGACGATGAAGAACTGGTAGCCCAGCAGGACGAACCAGGCGAGCGGCTCGCCGCCGAACAGCCGTGCGCGGCATGTCCTCTGCACGATGTGAAAGGCCGTGCCGATCAGGGCGGTGCCGCCGAAGGCGAAGATGGCGGCGGACGTATGCAGCGGCCGCAGACGGCCGAACGTCAGGTAGGGGCTGTCGAAGCTGAGTTGCGGCCAGACCAGCTGGGCTGCGATGACGACCCCGACGAGGAAGGCCGCGATGCCCCAGAACATCGTCAATATGACGGCCGCGCGGATCACGTCCTCGACATAACGCGGCGCCGGACGCTGGTCGGCGGTCAATACGGCTTGGCTCGGCATGCTCACTCCCCGAATGGTCGCGGGGACACTAGGATGGGGTGCCGGGCGATCCCTTGATTTGGGTCAAGGCCATTGCGCCGATCGGCGGATCACAATGACGCATGCAACCTGAATGTGAGGCACGATGAGCGAGACCATTGCGGTGTTCCCGACACCCCGGCCACTCATCCGGCGGGTTCCCGTCGATCGTCCCTGGACATGGCTCGCCGCCGGATGGCGCGACATGGTGGCCGCACCCGGCGCCAGTCTCGCCTATGGCATCGTCCCCGTGGCTGCCGGCTGGCTCGCCATCATATTGATGCTGCGCTTCGACCTGCCCTATCTGGTGCTGCCGCTTAGCGCCGGGTTCTTTTATGTCGGGCCCTTCATTGCGACCGGCCTATACGAGATCAGCCGCCGTCTCGAGGCCGGGCAGCCGGTGGACGGCAAGTCGACCCTGATGGCCTGGCGGCGCAATCCCGAGCAGATCGCGCTCATGGGGGTGCTTCTCCTTCTGTTCCATCTGGCCTGGATGAGAATGGCGCAGCTCCTGTTCGCCCTCTTCGAGTTTCGCTCCGTTCCCTCCTGGGACCGCTTTCTCGATCTCGTCTGGACGACATCGAAGAGCCTGCCGTTCCTGGCGATGGGCGTCGGCCTCGGCGCGCTCCTGGCGGCCATCGCCTTCGCGATCGGCGCCTTCTCCATTCCTTATCTGCTGGATCGGCGGAACTCGAACATGTTCGAGGCGATCGCGACCTCGGTGGCTGTCACCCGTCTCAATTTCCGTCCGATGCTCCTGTGGGCCGGCCTGATCGTGTTCTTCATCGGCGTCGGCATGATCCCGGGACTTCTGGGGCTGGTCGTCACCCTGCCGCTGGTCGCCCACGCGACCTGGCACGCCTACCGGGACGTCATCCGGTTCGAGCCGGAGACCAACGGCTAGCGCTTTCCTGCGCGCTTCGGGGGTACGTACAATTCCCTAGTTCAATCCCCGAATTGCCGGGTTGCGTGCATCTTCTTAGCTATAGGTGCAGAGACGAACGTGCTCGGCACAACGATGGCGTGATCTGCAGGGAGAGCGAGATGGCCAGGCAATCGAGGGGGATGACGCCCGAAGAGTTGGTCCATCACCTCGGTACCACCGGCTTGTCGCTGTTCGCCGCCATCCTGCTCGTTCTGGCGGTTGCCGCCATACTGGAGACGATCGCGACCCGCTGAAGGCCCTGTGGGCGAGGGCCGTCAGAGCCGCTGGCTCGCCAGGGCGAGCATGACCAGTGCGTTGCCGGCGAGGAGCGGCGGGCTGACCCATCGCGCGACCGTCCGCAGATGCCGCCGCATGATCACGCCACCCCAGCCGACGGCAACCAGTGCCGGCACGGTCCCGAGCGCGAAGCAGGCCATGGCGATGCCGCCCGACACGACCGAGCCGGTGCCTGCCGCGGCGGCCAGGGCCGCGTAGAGAAGGCCACAGGGCAGGAACCCCAGGACGACTCCCAACCCGTACCGCGCGAGCGCGGTGCGCGATGCGGAAAGCGGGGCGGCGAGACGCGCCAGCAGATTGGTGGCGGGCGAGGCCGCGTTCACGGCCATGCCGAGCGCCTGGGCTGCCAGCAGGCCGGCGGCCGCGATCAGCAGGGCCGCCGAAAGCCAGCCGAACATCTCCAGGGAGGCGAAGACCGCCGTCGCGCCCCCGGCCAGAGCCCCCAGTACCGTATAGGTGGTGAAGCGGCCGAGATGGTAGGGAACGAGCAGGGCGCCGGTCAGCCGGTGCCACTCGCCATAGGACCGATCCCCGGGCTGTTCCGCCGAGGCCATCACCTGGCCCAGCACGAAGGGGCCGCACATGCCGACGCAGTGCACGAGGCTGCCGGCAAGGCCGGCCAGGAGCAGCGCCGCGGGCAGGCCGAGCGGCGTCGATGCGGCAGTCATGAGGCCGTCGCCGCACATGGCCAGAAAACCGGAAATGATGTCCATCGAACCCAATGGACCATGATTTTCCGTGGTGGCGATTGACCTGAGTCAAGGTCTGGCGCTTTGCGACCCTGCACGATCCACGAACTTTCAGGAGGATGCCCATGGCCTACAAGACGATTCTGGTTCACTGCGATGCCAGCCCGAAGGTGGGCCAGCGACTGAACGTGGCGGCGGAGTTCGCGGAGCGCTATGGCGCCCATCTCGTGGGCATGCACGCCCGTCCGCCGCTCGAAGCGCCGATCTTCTTCGAAGGCGGCGTCGCCATGGACTCGCTGTTCGCCAGCTACGAGGCCAGTGCAGACGCCGACCAGGCCGCCGCGCTCGCGGCCTTCCAGAAGGCGGTCAAGGAGCGCCGGGTTCCGTCGAACGAATGGCGGGTGACCGACGGCTTCATCGATTCCGAGCTCGTCATCCAGGCGCGCTATACCGATCTTCTCGTCCTGGGTCAGACGGATCCCGACGCCCAGACGCCTACGCCTTCGGACCTGCCCGAAGCCGTCGTCCTGGCAAGCGGCCGGCCGACCCTGGTCGTGCCGCATATCGGCGTGCGCGCGCCGATCGGCGAATCCGTGCTGCTCTGCTGGAATGCCAGCCGCGAGAGCGCACGGGCAGCGGCCGATGCGCTGCCGTTCCTGCGCATGGCGAAGAAGGTCGTCATCCTCGTGGTCGACCCGCGAACGTCCCCGGACGGCCACGGCGCCGAGCCGGGAGCCGATGTGGCGCTCTGGCTCACCCGCCACGGGGTGAAGGTCACGGTGCAACGCGACGTCGCCGCCGACAGCGACGTGGGCGGGGTCATCCTGTCGCGCGCCGCGGACATCGGCAGCGACCTCATCGTCATGGGCGTCTACGGCCATTCGCGGGTGCGCGAGATGGTGCTGGGCGGCGTGAGTCGCACGCTCCTGTCGAGCATGACCATCCCCGTGCTGATCTCGCACTGATGGACGCCACCACCATCGCGGCTTACGACCGCTCGGTACCCCGGTACACGAGCTATCCGACCGCCGCCCAGTTCCACGGAGCCGTGGGCGCCGTGCAGCACAAGGACTGGCTCGCCGACCTCGGGCGCGACTGCTCGACGGTGTATCTCCACGTGCCGTTCTGCGCGCGCCTGTGCTGGTACTGTGCCTGCAACACGGCGGCCATGAACCGCTCGGAGTCGCTCGCCGCCTACGGTCGCGCGCTGGCCGGCGAGATCGATCTCGTTGCCGAGGCGGTTCCCGGCATGATGGTCGGCCAGATCCAGTGGGGTGGCGGCACGCCTTCCCAGCTGGGGGCGGCGAACATCGCCGCGGTATCGAAGCGGCTGGCCGCGCGCTTCGACAGACGCAGCGGCTCCGAAACCTCGATGGAGGTGGATCCGCGCTTCTGCGACGAGGAGTTCGTCGCGACGATGCGGGAGATCGGCGTCGATCGCGTGAGCTTCGGGGTCCAGGATTTCGACATCGACGTGCAGAAGGCGATCAACCGCCTGCAGTCGGTCGAGGATACGGCCTCGGCCATGGCGAGGATTCGCGGCGCCGGCATCGCCCGGATCAACATCGATCTCGTCTATGGCCTGCCCAAGCAGACGCTCGAGACGCTCGCCCGCACGCTCGATGCCGCGCTCGCCCTGGCGCCGGACCGCTTTGCCGTCTTCGCCTACGCGCATGTCCCGTGGATGAAGGCGCGGCAGCGCCTGATCGACACCGAGAGCCTGCCGGGTGCGGAGGCGCGCGCCGCCATGGCCCGTCTCGTGGCGGAACGTCTGGTCGAGGGCGGCTACAGCAAGGTCGGTCTCGATCACTATGCGCGGCCGAACGACCCGCTGTCGACCGCGGCAGATCGCGGGCAGCTGCGCCGCAGTTTCCAGGGCTATGTCGTGGTCGACCAGCCCTCCGTCGTCGGCCTGGGGGCTTCGGCGATCTCGAGCCTGCCGCGCGGCTACACCCAGAACGCCGCCGATCCAGGACGCTACCAGGCGCTGATCGAGGCGGGTTGCTTCGCCTCGACGCGAGGCCTCGAACTCACCGCGGCGGACCGGCTGCGCGGCGAGATCATCGAGCGCCTGATGTGCAGCTTCTCGGTCGATCTGGATGACGTCTGCCGTCGGCATGGCGCCTCGACCCAGTCGTTCATTTCCGAGGTCGCCGGGCTTCCCCGGCTGGTCAGCGACGGTCTGGTCCAGCGCGACGGCCAGTCGCTGCACGTCACCGATCGTGGACGTCCGCTGGTGCGTTTCGTCTGCGCCGCTTTCGATACCCACCTCGGCCATGTCGACGGCAGGCATTCCCGCGGGATTTGAAGAAGGAATTGTCATGAGCACTTACCAACTGGTCGCCCGGCACGTGGAAGCAGCGCTGGCCGAGGCATCGAAGCAGGGCATAGCCGACGACGTGGTCGCGCGTTGCCTGCTCTCCGAGGCGATCCGCATCTTCCGGTCGGGCCGGCCGATCGAAGACATCGCGGCGGAGCTGACGGCGGCGATCGACAATCTCGACGAGGATGCGCCGCTCTCCTTCATACGACCCTGAATGAGGTGACCCCGGCAAGCCGGCGCATGCTATAAGTCACCTCGTCATGGTGACGCGCCGATGAGCCGGATGCTCCGATGAGCGAAACGTCGATCGCGCTTGCGCTCGAGGCGGCGGAAGCGCGCCTGCGGTCCATCCTGCAGACCGTGCCCGACGCGATGATCATCATCGACGAGCGCGGCCGCATTGAATCGCTCAGCACGACCGCGGAGCGCCTGTTCGGCTACGCGGCGGACGAGGCGTGCGGCCGCAACATCAGCCTGCTGATGCCCTCGCCCTATCGCGAGCAGCACGATGCCTATATCGAGCGCTACCTCCACACCCGCGAGCGCCGGATCATCGGTATCGGCCGGATCGTGGTGGGGCAGCGCAAGGACGGAACGACCTTCCCGATGCATCTGACGGTGGGCGAACTCCGTGCCGGCGAACGCCACCACTTCACCGGCTTCATCCGCGACCTGACGGACCAGCAGCTCACCGAGGACCGGCTGAAGGAGCTGCAGTCCGAAGTGACGCACATGTCGAGGTTCACCGCGCTCGGCGAGATGGCCTCGACGCTGGCGCACGAGATCAACCAGCCGCTGACCGCCATCAGCAACTATCTGAAGGGCTCGCGCCGCCTGCTCGAACGCATGGAGGGCGAGAATGTCGAGATGCTCCGCGATGCGGTCTCCAGGGCCGCCGACCAGGCCCTGCGGGCCGGGCAGATCATCCGTCGCCTGCGCGAGTTCGTGGCGCGCGGCGAAAGCGAGCGGCGCATCGAGAGTCTTCCCAAGCTGATCGAGGATGCCAGCACCCTCGCGCTCGTCGGTGCGAGGGAACATGGCATCGCGGTCACGTTCAGGCTCGATCCCGACGCCGATCTCGTGCTCGCCGACCGCATCCAGATCCAGCAGGTGCTCGTCAACCTGATGCGCAACGCCATAGACGTGATGAGCGAGGGCGGCGCGGTCCGCCGGCTCGACATCGCCACGGCAGGAGGGCAGGACGATCAGGTCGAGGTGATCGTCGCCGACACCGGATCGGGGCTTGCGCCGGAGGTGGCGAGGCAGCTCTTCCAGCCCTTCGTCACGACGAAGCGCAAGGGCATGGGGCTCGGCCTGTCGATCTGCCGTACGATCGTCGAGGCGCATGGCGGCAAGATCTGGGTCGAGTCGCCTCCGGAGGGCGGTACGATCTTCCACTTCACCCTGCGCACGGCGCCACACGATCGGGAGAACGAGCATGCCTAGCCAGGTCGTTCACGTGATCGACGACGATGTCGACGTCCGGCAGTCGCTCGCCTTCCTGCTCAGCACGGCGGGTCTCGCCGTGCGCGTGCACGAGTCCGCGATCGCGTTCCTGAAGGTCCTGCCGGATGCCCAGCCCGGATGCGTGGTCACCGATATCCGCATGCCCGATATGGACGGGCTGGAGCTGCAGCGCCGTCTCGTCGAGTTGAAGGCGGGCTTCCCCGTGATCGTGATGACCGGCCACGGCGACGTGCCCATGGCGGTCGAGGCGATGAAGACCGGGGCGGTCGACTTCATCGAGAAGCCCTTCGACGACGAAACCCTCCTGTCCGCGATCAGGTCCGCCCTCGACAGCCATTCGCGCAATCGCGAGCGCGAGGATCGCATCCAGGCGATCCGCCAGCGCCTCGACGCCCTGTCCGGGCGCGAGCGCGACGTTCTTCGAGGGCTGGCGGCGGGCAAGGCGAACAAGGTGATCGCCTACGACCTCGGCATCAGCGCCCGCACGGTCGAGGTCTATCGCGCAAACGTGATGACCAAGATGCAGGCCGACAGCCTTTCCGAACTGGTGCGCATGGTCCTGATGGTCGAGGGCGACTCCTAGGATTTGCGCTGGATCAACGCGGCCCCGGGCGCGGTGGGCGACGTTCATGCATGTCGAAGGCTCCCGATGTCATTCTGCTCGTCGACGACGACGCGGCCGTGCGCAACGCCCTCAAGTTCTCGCTCGAGATGGAGGGTTTCAGCGTCCGGCTCTATCCGACCCCGGAGGCCCTGTTGGCCGAGACGGACCTGCCGAACGACGGATGCCTCGTCATCGACTACCGCATGCCCGAGATCGACGGGCTCGAGCTCGTGGAGCGTCTGCGGAACCGGGGCGTTACCCTGCCGGTCCTCCTGATCAGTGGCCGGGTGACCCGTTCGTTGCGCGAGCGGGCGTCCGGTCTGGGCATCATGGAAGTGCTGGAGAAGCCGCTCTCCGACCTGGCCGGCAGCATCAGGCGAGTCCTGGATGACGGGCCCTGACAGCCATGTGCCGATGCCCGCGACGATCCTCGGCTTCGTGCTCCGCTCGTCGGGGCGACATCAGGCGGCGCTCGCCGTCCTGTCGGTTCTCGTCTTCCTGCTGAGCGCGGCGCCGCTGGAACTGCAGCGGCGGGTGATCAACGTGCTGGTCGGTCGCGGCGCTTTCGAGACCGTGCTGTGGCTGGCCGCGGCCTATGTCGGCGTGGTTCTGTCCGAGCAGAGCCTGAAACTCTGTCTCAACGTGTACCGTGGCTGGGTCGCCGAGAATTCGGTGCGCCGCCTCCGCAGCCTGGTCGGCGAGTATGCCGACCGGGCCCGGCGCGACGTCAGCGGCGAGGAAGCCGGTGTCGAGATTTCCATGGTGCTGGAGGAGGCCGAGCCGATCGGCGGCTTCACCGGCGTCAGCCTCTCCGAGCCCCTGCTTCAGGGCGGCGTGCTGGCGAGCGTCATCGTCTACATGCTCTACCTCGACTGGCGCATGGCGCTTCTGGGTCTCGCATTCTTCCTGCCCCAGGCTCTCTTCGTTCCCCTTCTGCAGCGGGCCATCAACCGGCGCGCCCAGTCGCGCATCCTCGTCAAGCGCGGGATCAGCGGCGGGCTGGTGAGCCGTATCGCGGGACGCGGGGCCCCCGGCGGGCGCATCGCCTGGGGCTGGACGCAGGATCCGATCGAGCGCGTGTTCACGCTGAACATGGGCATCTACCGGATCAAGTTCACGATGAACCTGCTGATGAACATGATGCATCACCTGGCCGTCGCGTCCGCGCTCTGCTTCGGCGGCTGGCAGGTCCTGCAGGGAACGATCGAGGTGGGAACCGTGGTCGCGGTGGTGGCGGGGCTCGGAAAGCTCAACGATCCGTGGGGCGATATCGTGAACTGGGCCCGCGAGCTGGCCGTCGTCGGGGTCAAGTACCGGCTGTTCGCGGGGGTCCTGGAAGGCCTCGTGACCCCGGCCGGCAGCGGGCGGCCTACGTAGAATCCCTTAGTTCAAGACCGAAATGGTCGGCCGTCCGTCCGGGCCCTATCCCTGTGTCCGTCAGAGACACCCAGCCGGGAGCCAGCCATGCATACGAACTCAGCGATTTCTGCCCGTATTCCTGCTGCCGTCGCCCTGCGTGGAGCTGCCAACATGCAGCCCGCGGGCACCCCGACCGCCGGCCAGCCGCGGATGCTGGCGAAGGGCGAGGAGCTGTTCGCCGAGGGCGACGCGGCCGATTACTTCTACAAGGTGGTTTCCGGCTCGATCCGGACCTGCAAGCTGCTGAGCGACGGCCGCCGCCAGATCGATGCCTTCCACCTTCCCGGCGACATCTTCGGCCTCGAAGCCGGGCCTGAGTACCGTTTCACCGCCGAAGCGCTGGGCGATGCGACGCTCGTGGCCTTCCGTCGGTCGCGCCTCGCCGAACTCACGGCGGCCGATCCGGCCTTCGCCAACCAGGTGCTGGCGTCGATGATGAAGTGCCTCGGACGTGCCCAGGACCACATGCTCCTGCTCGGCCGCAAGACCGCCCAGGAAAAGATCGCGACCTTCCTGCTCGACATGGCCAAGCGCATCTCCAGCGACGACGAGCATCTCGAACTGCCGATGCAGCGCTCCGACATCGCCGACCATCTCGGCCTCACCATCGAGACCGTGTCGCGCACCCTGACCCACTTCGCCCGCCAGGGCCTGATCCGGCTGCAGGCCGGCAGCCGGTCGGTCGATCTCTGCAACGTGGCGGCCCTGCGCCAACTCGACGCCTGATCGGCGACGCTGCGGAGCGAGCCTGACCGGCCCCCGGTGGGCCGGTCAGCGTTTGTCAGACTGCCTGACGGCGACCCGGACAGGCTGTGCCTGCTTCGATCTCATGTACTGAGCCGTCGCCGACGCCACGGAGATGCCCAGCAGCATGACCGAGCCGCAGGCGAGCAGCAGGAGATTGATCGGAAGATCGGTCATCGAACTCTCCGTGATGTCCCGATGATCAGTGGGTAACCGCCCCGGCCGGGGTGTTGGGCCGCAGTCGATCGATCGCCTTGAACGACCGCCGCGCGTAGGCGAGCAACTCTCCGTCGGTCAGATGATCCATCGCCTCGACGCCGACGAGGGTCTTCTTGACGTGCGGCAGATGCTTGTCGATATGCCGGACGAGTTCCAGCTTGGCCTGCGCCGGGCCGACCAGAAGCCACTCCTCGGTGCCGCGCACGGCATCGACGATATGATCGAGGAAGCTGATGTCGACGGCCGAATGGCCTGCGCCGATGACGCCCGCCTTGTGATGCACCTTCCGGAACGGGCTGTGGGCCTTGATGTTCTCGCGCTCGACATCGTCGGCGTTGAAGCGGAACACGTGGGCTTCCTTGCTGTCCATCCAGACGATGGCGTGACTGTGGGTCATGGTTTCTCCCGATGGCAATGTAAGTATTCTGGACCGGCGGTCGCGGCGAGGCGTTGATGCAGGTCAATCGTCGGACGTGGTCGAGCCGGACGACTGTCTGCGCGCGGCGACGGCGCGCAATTCGCTCATGCCTTTTCCCGTCTGCGGATCCACGACGTGCAACCCGTTGCAGGCGAGGCAGTGCTGTCCGACGAACGACGGCAGCGGACCGGTGCCTCCTTCGTAGCGGCCCTGGACGTTGTAGCCCGTGGTCGGGCAGCGGAAGACGAACGTACGCACGTGAGCATGCTGACTATTGCACTCGCGATGCGCCTTGATGCAGGTCAAAGCGTGGACAGGTTTCATCGATAATTCTGCCGTCGAAGGGGACCTCGAATGACCAAGTGCGCGTCGAAGGACAGGTTCGGCTACCTCGGGACCGAGGCTGCGGCCCTGCGGGAACACCTTGACCAGGCGTCAGCCGCCATTGCCCGAGCCGCGCAGAGCGAGGGTACCGAGGCCGCCACGGCGGCCGCCGAAGCGGCGCGGGAACTGCTGGCACGGGCGGCCCTGCTGGCCGACGAATGGGTCGACAAGGCCAAGGGAGCGGCGCAGGCGGTCGATGCGGGGCAGGAGGGGCTCGCCGACATCGTCCGGCGCAAGCCGCTCGCCGCCCTCGGGCTGGCCGCGGCCACCGGCTTCGTGCTGGCGCTCCTCGTGCGGCGCAAATGAGCGTTGCGTCGGAGACCGGATCCTTGCTCGTCGCCCTGGTCCGGTCGGCCACGACCCTGGGCGTCAGCCTCCTCGTCGCCTCGGGACGCCGTTTCGCAGCCACCCTGGTTGCCTATCTGCTGGTCGGCCTGCTGTTCGCCGTCAGCCTCGCCTTTCTGACCCTGTCGGCCTATCGTGCGATCATGAATTCGATCGGCGACATCTATGCCCCGCTGATCGTCGGCTGCTTCTATCTGCTGGCGGGGCTCATTGCGGCGCTCGTTACGCAGATGCGCCATCGCTAGGATTCATGCTCAAGGTCCGGAAGCTCGGGATCGACGCCTGCCAGGAGACCGTCGCCTACCTCGCGCGCCGCTGCGAGCATTATCGCGCCCAGGAATTCATGGCCCTCGCCCGGATCGAGATCTGGGGCGGCGGCCGGCGCATCGTCGCCACCCTGAACGTCGTCGACGACGAATCGATCATGGCGCGGGACGAGCTCGGCCTGTCCGAACTCGCCTACCGCCAGCTCGGCCTTCCCGCGGGCGCGGCCGTGGAGATCGCCCAGGCGGGACCGCCGCCCAGCCTCGACCATGTGCGTGCCAAGATCGACGGTGCCGAACTGGAGCCGGCCGCCTACCAGGAGATCGCGCGCGATCTGGCGGCGCATCGCTACTCCAAGATGGAGATCGCGGCCTTCCTGATCGCCGGCGCCCGCTTCACGACGGCGCCCGAGGTCCTGTCGATGACGCGCGCGATGGCGGCCGTCGGCGGCCGCCTGTCCTGGGGCAGCGACATGGTCGTCGACAAGCACTGCATCGGCGGCATTCCGGGCAACCGGACCTCGATGATCGTGGTGCCCATCGTGGCCGCCCATGGCCTCACCATTCCCAAGACCTCGTCGCGGGCGATCACCTCGCCGGCCGGTACCGCCGACACGATGGAAGTGCTGGCGAGGGTCGATGTCGGCTCGGACGAGATGCACGAGATCGTGGCCGCCGAGAACGGCTGCCTGGTATGGGGCGGCCATGCCAACCTCTCTCCGGCGGACGATGTCCTGATCTCGGTCGAGCGGCCGCTGGCCATCGACACGCCCGAACAGATGGTCGCCTCGATCCTGTCGAAAAAGCTGGCGGCCGGTTCCACGCATCTGGTCCTCGACCTGCCGGTCGGACCGACGGCGAAACTGCGCGACCGTGAGCGGTTCGTCAGGCTGCGCAAGCTCTTCGAGTACGTGTCCGATCAGGTCGGAATCAGCACCACCGTCCTGGCGACCGACGGCAGCCAGCCGATTGGCCGCGGGATCGGCCCGTGGCTCGAGGCCCGCGACGTCATGCGGGTTCTGGAGCGGCATCCGGATGCGCCGCGCGACCTCGAGGAGCGTGCCGTGCTGCTGGCCGGCCACGTGCTCGAGTTCGATCCTGCGTTGCGCGGCGGCCAGGGAATCGTGCGGGCCCGTGAGCTGCTCCAGAGCGGCGCGGCGCTCGCGAAGATGCGACGGCTGATGGCGGCCCAGGGAGCTCCCCCGCATGCGACCAGCCTCGGCGCGCTCACGCATGACGTCCCGGCGACCGAGGACGGAGTCGTGACGGCGATCGACTGCCTTCGCCTGGCGCGCATCGCCCGCCTCGCCGGTGCGCCGATGGACAAGGGTGCGGGCGTGGATCTGTTCAAGCGGATCGGCGATCCCGTGGAGCGGGGCGAGCCGCTCTACCGGATCCATGCTGCCTTCGAGGCCGACTTCCGATTCGCCACCCAGCTCGCCGCCGCCGGGGATGGCATGACGATCGGACGGCGCGCATGACCCTGTCGCTGCACATCCATGGTGCCGCCGGCACCGTCACGGGCTCCTGCTACCGACTGGTTACGCCGCGCGGCACGCTTCTCGTCGATTGCGGCCTGTTCCAGGGGCCGAAGTCGTTGCGTGCCCTGAACTATCGGGCGTTTCCCTTCCTTCCGGCCGAGATCGACGCGGTGCTGCTCACGCATGCCCATATCGATCACAGCGGCCTGTTTCCCAAGCTGACCCTCGGAGGCTTCCAGGGCAGGGCCTTCGCAACCGAAGCGACGCGCGACCTGCTTCGCTGGCTGCTGCCCGACGCCGGCGCCATACAGGAATACGATGTCGAGCGCCTGAATCGCCGCAACGCCCGCCGGGCCGAACCCGAGGTCGTGCCGATCTATACGAGGGCCGATGCCGAGGCTTCGCTCTCCTTCATCGACGCCAAGCCCTACGATCGCTGGTTCGAGCCGTTGCCCGGCGTGCGGGCCCGGATGCGCAATGCCGGCCATATCCTCGGGAGTGCCTTCTTCGAGATCGAGGTCGACGCCGCACCGCGCCCGCTGAGGCTCGTCTTCTCGGGCGATGTCGGGCCCCTCGACAAGGCTCTGCAGCCCGATCCCGCGCGGCCCGGGCCCGCCGATGTGGCGCTGATCGAGGCCACCTATGGCAATCGTTCCCGCGCGCCCGTCTCGGAGGCCGGCCGCAGGGCCGTCCTAGGAGGGGAACTGGAGACCGCCCTGGCCGCCGGCGGCAATGTCGTCGTGCCGGTCTTCGCGGTCGAGCGGACGCAGGAAATCCTGGAGGACATCGCGGAGCTCAAGCGCGACGGGAAGCTGCGGGGCGCGCAGGTGTTCCTCGATTCGCCGCTGGCCGGCCGGACCACTGAAGTGTTCCGCATCCATCGCTCCTTGCTCAGCCGGTCGGAGGGCGGACATGCGTTCAGCGGCGGCGAGTTCCGGTTGAGCGAGACCGTGGACCAGAGCCGTGCCATCGGGCGCATCCACGGGGGCGCGATCATCCTGGCCGGTTCCGGCATGTGCGACGCCGGACGGGTCAAGCATCACCTCAAGGACAATCTCTGGCGGACCGACTCCACCATCCTGTTCGTGGGCTACCAGGCGCCCGGCACGCTGGGGGCACTTATCCGCGGCGGCGCCGCCCACGTGCGGATCCATGGCGAGGAGATAGGGGTCAAGGCCCGCATCCGGTCGATTGACTCGTACTCGGGCCACGCCGACCGCGAGGAGCTGGTCGCCTGGTGCGGCCCGATGCTGGACGGTCTCGGCTCCCTCATGGTCGTGCACGGGGAGCCGGAAGGGATCGATGGCCTCTCCGACGGGCTCGTGGCCGCCGGTGTCGATCGACGCAGCATCGTCGCGCCGACCCTCGACGAGCATTTCGTGTTCGTCCATCGCGACGGGCGCTGGCGGGTCATTCCCGCGACCGACGGGTTGCCGCGTCTTTCGCCCGAGGCCGCGAATGCGCGGCGCGACTGGCACAACGACTATGCGCAGATGCTGCTGGATATCCGCGGCGCGCTGCAGGCTGCACCCGACGACGCCGCGCGGCATCGGCTCCTGCAGCAACTGCGTCGCGCGCTGGGCGACGGCGGCGAACCCTGACCGACGACGAAAACAGGACACGACCGGAACCGCCCGGGCGCATCCTGCTTCGACGTCGCGAGGTACCTACTTGGCTGGCTTGAGCGTGACTTCGGCCAGGCCGCCGGCGACGTTCAGGCCCACATTGCCCTCGACACTGACCGGTTGCAGGCTGACCTGCTTGTTGCCGCCGCCGATCAGGACGTTGGCGCCGGCGCCCACGCCGACCGAGGCACCGGCCGTCGGGCCGACATAGTCGCCCGCGAGCGCTCCCTTGGCGACCTGGCCGGGGGCGAAGACCAGCCATACGACGTGGCCCTGCTTGGTGAAGCCGAGATCGACACCGTACTTCTTGATGGTGCCCGTATAGTGCTCGGCCGTGCCATCGGTCTTGGCGAGGATGCAATCGAGGTCCTTGGAGGAGCCGAAGACGAAGCCGACGCCGCCGGCGACTGTGCAGGTCAGGGAACCCACGTTCACTCCCTTTGGTTGCGTCTGCGCGTGAGCGGCAAGACCAACAGGAAGAATGGACAGCGCCGCCGTGAGCGCCGCAGCATACATGTTCATCGCTTGTCTCCTGGGGGGCGCGGAAATGTTTCCTCCGCATGATCGAGGCTACGGCGCCGGGACCGCAGGAGCGTTGATCTGCATCAAGTTCGGCGCAGGTTGACGCAGATCAACGGCCAATGCTTTCGGCGCGCCTACAATCGCTGCTGGAAGCGGAGGGTAAGATGAACGACATCCAGACGGACAAGCTGCCGGGCGTCGAGTCACTGCCGGCGAGCAGCATGGTGAATGCGGCGCTCTCGACCTATGCCGATTGCTTCGAGGAGTGGGCCGCCGTCGGCGCGGCCTGGCAGAACGAACTCTCGCAGTTCGCCGAACGCCGCCTGAAGCACAATGTTTCGACGTGCCTGACCCTGCTGTCGGCGCGTGACCCGGCCAGCGTCTGGCAGGCGCAAGAGGCCTGGGGCGTTCGCGCGGCCGAGGACTACTCGGAGGAAGCCAACCGTCTCGCGCGGCTCATCGCCAGCGTGACCGTGTGCGGCGCGACCCCCGAGGCCCAGGAGACGGCCCAGCTTCTGGGCTAACCTCCGCCCGATACCGGACGCCCGGCGCGCCTCTAGCGCAGGCTCAGAATGTAGTCGACCAGCGCCTGGCGTTCCCGATTGCTGAGGGAGAAATCGGGCATGCGCGTGTGTCCTGTCGAGAGATAGGCCTTGAGCTGCTCGGCGTTGGTTTCCGGCCTGGCGGCAATGGCGGAGAAGCTCGGAATGCCGTTGGCGCTGGCTGTTCTCGGCGCAGGCTCGACGATGTGGCATGCCATGCACCAGCGCTGGGCAAGGGCCGCGCCATAGCCGGGTCCCTGCGCCACCGCGGGCAGCGGCAGGAGAACGAACAGCAGGGCAATCAGGCGATTCATGGAATTCTCCGTCATTCGTTGGTCTTGACGATCGGGTCGGCTCACGAACGGCGCATCGCCCGGAAGAGTGCAATACCGACGATCAGAATCAGCAGCGCCGGTATCAGTCCCATCAGGGCCACCTCGAGGGGATCCCTTGCCGAGCGCGACAGGAAGGCGAGCCACGTCCGCTCCGTCTGGCACAACAGGCGCCCGTCGACCTCGCGAATGCACGACATGCGGATGAAGAGCATCCAGCCGATCCATGACATGGCGCTGCCGACCAGCCACAGCGTGATCAATGCCCGTCCGGAGCCCATTTCAGTCATTCCTCGAAGCAGCGGCACCTATTGGGACAGTTCATTGGAGTTTCGCTCCTCATGCCTTGTTCCAGATCAAACAGGTCGTCATGCCGATCTCGCTTCTCGCTGGGATGGCACCGACAGCCACCGTCTCGCGTGCTTGATCTGGATCACGGCACGGCATGGCCTTTGTCGGTCGAATTGCCCGCCGATCGAGAGCGGCGGTATCGTCAGCGGCGTCGTCCTGGAAAGCGTTTCATGCACAAGCTGCCAAGTCAGGTCTCCACAGCCTCCGAGGAAGACGCCTTCGCGATCGTGGCATCCTCCTACGCGAGATTGCTGCTGCTGCGCGGCATGGCGGCATTGGTCCTTGCCTTTCTCGTCTTCTTCTGGCCGAGGCTCACCATCCCCGGTCTGGCGATGCTCTGGGGCGGCTACTCGTTCGCGGACGGCATTCTGACCCTGGTTGCCGCGTTCCGTGGGAGAAGCCGTGCGCCAAGGCTCTGGTTCGGCTTGATCGGATCGGCCGGGCTGCTCTGCGCCGTCGGTACGTTGGTCGCGCTCGATGAAGTCTCGGCGCATCTGATCGGGATCATCGCCATCTGGGCGATCGCGACCGGTGCGATGCAGGTCTGGGCGGCCCTCGAGGTGCGCAAGGCGGTCGACGGCAATTGGATCCTGGCGGTCGATGGGCTGGGCGCGCTTCTGTTCGGCCTGGCCCTGGCCTTCTGGCCGGACATTCGGGCGGAGGCCTTGCTCTGGTTGATCGGATGGTTCGCGGCGGCGGTCGGCAGCCTGCTCGTGGCCGTGGGCTACTGGCTGGGCCGCACGACCCCGTAGCAGGCCTTGAGGCACATCAATTCCCCGCCCGTCCGTCGCGCCTAACGTGCCGGCGAACAACGGAGGAACCCATGCCAAAGATGATGGCGGCAGTGTTTGCCGAGCCGGGCCGGATTGTCCTCGAGTCGCGACCGGTGCCCGATGTCGGTCCGCTGGATGCCCTGGTGCGAATCAGCACGACGACCATCTGCGGCACCGACGTGCACATCCTTCGGGGAGAGTACCCTGTCGCCAGGGGCTTGATCGTCGGCCACGAGCCGGTCGGGATCATCGAGAAGTTGGGATCACAGGTCAAAGGCTACAAGGAAGGCCAGCGCGTGATCGCAGGCGCCATCACCCCGAGCGGTCACAGCTATGCCTGTCTCTGCGGTGCGCATGCGCAGGACGGACCGGGAACCCGGCATGGCTTCAGGCCGGCGGGCGGCTGGCGCTTCGGCAACACGATCGACGGCTGCCAGGCGGAGTTCGTGCTCGTGCCGGATGCGATGACGAACCTCGCCCCGGTTCCGCCGAACCTCACCGACGAGCAGGTCCTGATGTGTCCCGACATCATGTCGACGGGTTTTGCCGGCGCCGAAAGCGGCGGCGTCCGCATCGGGGATATCGTGGCGGTCTTCGCTCTCGGTCCGATCGGTCTCTGCGCCGCATTGGGCGCCCGCCTGATGGGCGCCACGACGGTGATCGGCGTCGACACGGTTCCGGAACGGCTGGCCGTCGCGCGCAAGCTCGGTATCGACCATGTCGTCGACTTCAAGAAGGGCGATCCGGTGGCGGCGATCCGCGACTTCACGGCGGGGCGTGGCGTGGATGTCGCAATCGAGGCGCTGGGCACGCAGCAGACCTTTGAGAACGCGCTTCGCGTACTCCGGCCGGGCGGTACGCTATCGAGTCTCGGTGTCTATTCGTCCGACCTGCGCATTCCGCTCGATGCCTTCACGGCGGGCCTGGGCGACAATAAGATCGTCACCTCTCTCTGTCCGGGAGGCAAGGAACGGATGCGGCGATTGATGAACGTCATCGCGGCCGGGCGCGCCGACCTGGGCGCGCTGGTGACGCATCGCTTCAAGCTCGCCGACGTCGAGCAGGCCTACGACCTTTTCGCACATCAGCGCGACGGGGTTCTCAAGATCGCCCTCACACCCTGACGCAGAGCGCTCCGATGGTCAGTCCTCCTTTCGGCTTCGACGGCCGGGCCGCGCCCGCGCAGCCGGGCCGGCGCCTGTTGCGGCCCGACTTCCTGTGGGGCGTCTCTACCTCGTCGTACCAGATCGAGGGCGCGGCCCGGGACGAGGGTCGAGGTCCCAGCGTCTGGGACGGCTTTTCCCACCAACCCGGACGGATCGCCAACGGCGATACCGGCGATGTCGCCTGCGATCACTATCATCGCTACGCCGAGGACATCGCGCTGATGCGCGACATCGGCGTGGGCGCCTATCGCTTCTCGATCGCCTGGCCGCGCGTGCTGCCGCAGGGGCGGGGAGGCGTGAACGAGCGCGGGATCGCCTTCTACGACCGGCTGGTCGACGGGCTTCTTGCAGCGGGGATCGAGCCCTGGGTGTGCCTGTACCATTGGGACCTTCCGCAGGCCCTGCAGGATCTTGGCGGCTGGGCGAATCGCGCTAGCGCGGACTGGTTCGCCGACTATGCGCGCCTGGTGGCGAGCCGGCTGGGCGACCGCGTGAAGCGGTTCGCGACCTTCAACGAACCGGGCGTCTTCACGCTGTTCGGCTATGCGTTTGGCTGGCATCCGCCGGCGGTGGACGACGCCGCGCAACATCATGCCGCGATCCACCACGTGAACCTGGCGCATGGCGCGGCGATCGACGTGCTTCGGGCCTATCTTCCCGGCGCGTCGCTGGGGACCATCTGCAACATGCAGCCGGTGCGGCCGCTCGATCCGACGCAAGCCGACCGCAGAGCGGCCGCCCTGCTGGACGAGTACTGGAACCGCGCGTTTGCGGACCCGCAGATTCGCGGCGCCTATGCCGCCGTGTTGGCCGAGCGCATCGCGCCGTTCGTCCAGGCGGGCGACATGGACCGGATCCGGCGTCCCATCGACTGGCTCGGCATCAACCACTATTCGCCGATCTACGCGCGGGCCGACGCCGCGTCCCGCCTGGGCTTTGCCTGGAGCGACGCGCCCGCCAGCGTACCCAGGTCGCCGATCGGCTGGCAGGTCGATCCTGACGGCTTCAGGGACACGCTGCTCGACGCCTGCGACCGCTATCGTCTGCCCATCTATGTGACGGAGAATGGCGCCGGCGCGGAGGAAAGCGGCGATGCAACGGGTAGCGTCAACGACGTCGAGCGGATCGACTATCTGAGCCGCTACATCGATGCGCTCGAGGAGGCCGTCATGTACGGCGCCGACGTGCGCGGTTACTTCGTCTGGTCGCTGCTCGACAATTTCGAATGGGGGGCCGGCTACGCCAACCGCTTCGGCCTCGTCCGCGTCGATTATCCCACGCAGCGCCGCACCCCCAAGGCGTCGGCCCGCTGGTACAAGGCGACCATCGCCGTGCAGACCCGCGGCGGCGTGTCGTGAACTGCCTCCTCGCCGATGTGGGGGGGACGCGCACCCGCTTTGCCTTGCTCGTGGACGGCCAGTTGGGGCCGGTCGAATCGCTGCGCACCGGCGCCTACGCCAGCATGCAGGATGCGGCGCATCACTTTCTCAACGGTCAGCCGGAGGGCACCGTCGTGGACCGCGCGGTGATTGCCGCGGCCGGTCCCGTCTCGGGCGGCCGCTGCAAACTCACCAATGCTCCCTGGACGGTCGACGCGGAAGGCTTGCGGCAGGCGTTGCATCTCCGGTCGGTTCGTCTCGTCAACGACCTCGAGGCCCTGGCCTGGGCCGTGCCGCATTTTGGCGCCGACGACGTCGTGAAGGTGGGCGAGGGAAACGCCGTCCTGGACGAGCCCGTCCTGGTCATCGCGCCCGGCACCGGGCTCGGCCTCTCCTGTCATCTGCCCGGGACGGCTCCCCGCGTCGTGGCCAGCGAAGCCGGGCATGCGACGCTTGCGGCGAGCGACGCGGGCGATGCCGTCATCCTGGAGACGCTGCGCCGGCGCTTCGCTCACGTCTCTGCCGAGCGGGTCCTGTCGGGCACTGGAATGGTGAACCTTCACGCGGTGCTGGCGGCGCAGGATGGCCGCGCGCCGGAAACGCCGACGCCGGAGGAGATCGTCCGGGGGGCGCTGGCCGGCACGGCGCCGTGCTCTGCTGCCGCGCTCGACCTGTTCTGCGGCTTTCTGGGCTCGTTCGCCGGTGACATGGCGCTTACCTTCGCTGCCCGCGGCGGGGTGCTGATCGGCGGCGGCATTGCCCCTCACATCGTCCCCCGTCTTCGCGATTCGTCGTTCCGCACGCGCTTCGCGGCCAAGGGCCGCTTCGCCGAATACGTCCGGCAGATCCCCACCGCCATCATCGTTCGGCCGGAGCCGACCTTTCTTGGTCTGGCGGCGCTGGCGTCGCGTGCCGACGGATGAGGACCGATGATGGTGTCTCGGCCGTTGGGCCACGGCCGCTTCGGCGCTTCTGGCACAGCGCCCTGGGGTTCGGCCGCGGCAAAGGGGCGTGGCTGCCATGGACCCTGATCGGGCTGCTCGTCGTCTGCGTCGTGGCGCAGCTCCTGGTGCAGTACCGGCTCAATATCTGGAATCGCGACTTCTTCGATGCGCTGGAAAAGCGGAACGGCGCCGGGATCCGTCACCAGACCTATCTGCTGCCCGGTCTCGCGGCCTGCAGCATCTTCCTCGCCGCCTTCGCGGTCTGGGCGCGGATGACCTTCCAGCGCCGGTGGCGCGGTTGGCTGACGACGCACCTGGTCGGACTGTGGCTCGAGAACGGCAACTATCGACGCCTCGAGGCCGGGAGCGACGAACCCCAGCTCGCGGAGTACCGGATCGCCGAAGATGCCCGCATCGCCACCGATGCCCCGATCGATCTCGTGACCGGGCTGCTTTCCTCGGTGCTGACGGCGGGCACGTTCGTCGTGGTCCTGTGGACGGTGGGCGGTGCGATCGCCATCGGGCCGGCGCGCCTCGGCCTGGCGTTGCCGGGTTACCTGGTGTTCGCGAGCATCGCCTACGCCATGCTCACGACGGGCGCCATGCTGCTGGTCGGCCGGCGGATGGCGCATGTCATCGAGCGGAAGAACCAGGCCGAATCGGAGCTCAAGTTCGCGGTCGCGCGGCTTCGCACGACGCCGGTGGGCCCGGTGGGCGCCGGGACACAGGCGGGAACCGTGAGCTTCGCGTTCGACGAGGTGCTGCGAACATGGCGGTCGTTGTGCGGCCAGCACGTCCGGACCACCCTGGTATCGTCCGGCAATACGCTGCTCGCGCCCATCATCGGCCTGATCCTGTCGGTGCCCAAGTACATCGACGGCTCCCTGTCGCTCGGCGAGGTCACACAGGCCGCCGCCGCGTTCGCGGCGGTGCAGATTGCGTTCAACTGGCTGGTCGACAACTATCCGCGTCTGGCCGAGTGGGCCTCGTCGGCCAGCCGGGTGGGCGTACTCCTGCTCGCGTTCGATCAGCTGGGCGAACCGCGACGGCCTGCGGCCCCGGAGCCCTTGTCCGGGAGATGAGTCGTGATCCCTTCTGAGAGCGGAACGGCGGGCGCCTCGTGGCGGGCGGGACTCTCGCAGGCGGACGCGCATGCGCGCCTGCGGGCTGAGGGCTTCAATGAACTCCCCTTGGGAGATGGTCGCGGCGTTCTGCGCATCGTCGTCGACGTGCTCCGGGAACCGATGTTTTCGTTGCTGCTGGCGGCGGGCGCCATCTACCTGGTGCTCGGCGATCTCGGCGAGGCGATCGTACTGCTTGCCTTCGCGACCCTGTCGGTCCTGATCACGGTCGTGCAGGAGACCCGCAGCGAGCGCGTTCTGGCGGCCCTGCGCGATCAGGCGAGCCCGCGCGCCCTGGTCATCCGCGACGGCGAGCGACGACGCATCCCGGGCAGGGAGGTGGTGCGGGGCGACACGATCGTGGTGCTAGAAGGAGACCGCATTCCCGCCGACGCGGTCGTCGTGTCGGCGAGCAGCCTCGTGGTCGACGAGTCGCTTCTCACCGGCGAGTCGGTTCCCGTCAGCAAGAGCGCCGGTGACGCGGCGGCCGCCATGGCGCGTCCCGGCGGCGAGAACACTGCGTACCTCTATTCGGGAACCCTGGCCGTCCATGGCGAGGGCGTTGCGGTCGTACGGGCGACCGGACCGAACAGCGAACTCGGCCGTATCGGCCAGTCGTTGAAGGCGATCTCTCCCGAGCCGCCGCGTCTGCAGGTGGAGACGCGGCGGCTCGTCCGGATTTTCGCCGCGGTGGGGATCGCCGCCAGCCTGGCCGTCGTGCTCCTGATCGGCGTCGTGCAGGGCGACTGGCTGCAGGCGGTGCTCGGCGGGATCGCGATCGGCATGTCTCTCCTGCCCGAGGAGTTTCCTCTCGTGCTCACGGCCTTCATGGTCATGGGGGCGTGGCGGCTGTCGCGGGTGCGGGTCCTGACGCGGCGCGCCTCCGCGATCGAGATGCTCGGCGCCGCAACGGTCCTGTGCTCCGACAAGACGGGCACGATGACCCAGAACCGGATGACCCTGGCGGAGGTTCGCACGCCCGGGGCGACATGGCGGGCCGGGCAGGGCGAGCCCGATTCCGTGGTCGCCGCCCTGATCGAGGCCGCGCGGCGTGCCAGCTCGCCCGAGCCCTCCGACCCGATGGAAAGGGCCATCGCAGCCCGGGCCAGCCCGACGACGGGCGGCGAACTCGTGCGCCGCTACAGCCTGCAGCCGACCCTGCTGGCCATGAGCCATGTCTGGCGGGACGAGGAGGGCGGCCGGTTCGTCGCGACGAAGGGCGCGCCCGAGGCGGTCGGAGCGCTCTGCCGGCTCGACGCGGCGGGCAAGGCATGGCTGCACCGCGCGGTCGAAGACATGGCCCGCGAGGGCATACGCGTCCTGGGGGTCGCCCGGGGGCAGGTGCCGGACGGTCCCTTGCCGGACGAGCAGACGGGCTTCGATGTCGGGTTCCTCGGTCTGGTGGGCTTCGCCGATCCGCTGCGCGAGAACGTGCCGGCCGCCATCGGCGAATGCCATTCGGCCGGGATCAGGGTGGTCATGATCACCGGAGACTATCCGGCCACCGCGCAGGTGATCGCCGCCCGTGCCGGGCTCGACGCCGGCAGGACGATCGATGGGCCCGCGCTGGAAAGTTTGGAGGACACGGCTCTGCGCGAGTCCGTCCGTTCCACCAACGTGTTCGCGCGCATCATGCCGGAGCAGAAGCTGCGCCTCGTACAGGCCCTGAAGGCCGACGGCGAGGTGGTGGCGATGACCGGCGACGGCGTGAACGATGCACCGGCGCTCCGGGCCGCGCATATCGGCGTGGCGATGGGAGGCCGCGGCACTGATGTCGCGCGCGAAGCGTCCGCCATCGTGCTTCTCGATGACGATTTCGGCTCGATCGTGCGGACCATTCGCCTGGGACGGCGCATCTACGACAATCTCCGGAAGGCGAGCGCCTACATCGTGGCGGTGCACATACCCATCGCGGGACTGGCGCTGCTGCCGCTGCTGTTCGGCCTGCCGTTCATGCTGAGCCCCATACACATCGCTTTCCTCGAGATGGTCATCGATCCGGTCTGCTCGATCGCCTTCGAGGCCGAGGCGGAAGAGCGGGACCTGATGCAGAGGCCACCACGGGCCGCGGACAGCCGGTTGCTGTCGCCCCCGATGATGACTTTCAGCCTCGTGCAGGGCGGTCTCGCACTCGCGGCGCTCGCGGTCGTGCTGGTCGTGGGGATGGGCCGCGACATGCCGGCCGACGAATTGCGCGCCCTCATGTTCACCTCGCTCGTCCTGATCAATGTCGGGCTGATCGTCGTGAATCGCTCCTTCTCGTCTTCGTTGTCCGTGGCTCTGCGGCGTCCGAACTTCTTCCTGTGGTTTCTCCTGTCGCTGGTCGCCGGCGTGCTGACGGTCGCGCTCACCTGGCCGCCGGCAATGGATCTCTTCCGGTTCGGCCCGCTGCACGTCGACGATCTCGGCGTGTCGCTGCTGGCGACCCTGGGGCTCATCCTCTGCCTGGAGGCGTTGAAGCCCTGGTGGCGGCACAGCCTGCGCAACTGACGCCCGCGACGTTGAGATAGGTCAAGGCACTGCGACGCCGGCACGGCCATGGTCGGGCGCCGCCACCAAACGGGTCGCGATCGTCATGTTCTACCTCTCCAACGCCAACCTGCCGATCTCGGTTCGCCAGCAGCTTCCGCCACGAGCCCAGGACCTCTATCGGGAGGCCTTCAACGAAGCCTGGGCCCTGCGCGCAGGCGACGCCGGACGCGAGGAACATGCCAGCCGCGCCGCATGGGCGGCCGTGAGGCATCACTACCACGCCATGCCGGACGCCCGGTGGCACCCGAACGTGCCCTCCGGTGTGACCGACGGGGAGGAGTCGGGACGATGACATACCGGGTCGTCATGGCGGCGCTCTCGCCCGGTCGCGATTGCCAGGGCATTGCCGGCGCGGCGATCGCGCTTGCACGGCAGTTCGATGCCATGCTGCTGGCGCGGGCATATTGCCGTCCGATCCACTGCATCTGCGGCGACTATTCGGTCCCCGCGGCACTGTTCCAGGAGGACCGTCGGCAGATCGAGCGGCATCTCAAGGCGTCCGAAGCGGACTTCCGGGCGATCGCCGCCAAGAACGACCATACGGCGGACTGGCAGGGCGAGAGCAGTACGGAGCCGCTTTCCGAGCGCCTGGCACGGGAGTCCGCCGCAGCCGACATCGTCGTGGCCAGCGTCCCCAAGATCGACGAACCGCATGATGCGACGCGGCAGCCCGACCTGTGCGAACTGGTGATGCAGGCGGGGCGTCCGGTCATGCTGGTGCCGGAAGCCTCCCGCACCGCGAAGTTCGAGCGGATCCTCGTCGCGTGGAAGGATACGCGCGAGGCGCGACGGGCCGTCTGCGATGCGCTGCCACTGCTGTCCAAGGCGAGGAACGTCCTCATCGTCCAGATCCATGCAGCGGACGAGCATGCTGCGGCCTGGCAAAGCGTCGCGCGGGTCTCGCGCTGGTTGGCCCGGCATGGCATTACCGCGGAAGAGAAGGTGGTCGCGGCGGAGATGGCGAACGCGTCCCAGCTCTCGGGTCTGGCACAGACCTACGACGCCGACGTGATCGTCGCCGGTGCCTACGGCCACAATCGGCAGGGACGCTGGACGCTCGGCGGGATCACGAGCGAACTCCTCTCGGGCGGCCGATGCGTGCTTCTCTCGCACTAGCGAAGCTGGCGGCCGTCCTCGCTTTGTCGCTGATCGCGGGCTGCACGGGTGATCCGGTACCGGCACCTTCTGCCGCCGTAGCGCGCGCACCGACGCCGGCGGTCTCCGGACTGGCAGCGGCGCTGCAGGCGATCGGGATCGCCGTGCCGCCGCGCGGCAAGATGATCGTGGTCAACATTCCGTCGTTCGAACTCGTAGCCCTCGAAGACGGCAAGCCGTTCCTGCGCAGTCGCGTCGTCGTCGGCCGCCCGTCGACACCCACGCCCGAACTGTCGACGGCGATCTGGGCGGTCACGTTCAATCCGTCCTGGACACCGACGCCTGCCATGGTGCGCTGGGAAGGCGCGCGTCACATGCCGCCCGGGCCGCACAATCCGCTCGGCCGGATCCTGTTCGAACTCGACAATGATCAGCTGATCTTCCTGCACGATACCAACGACCGGAGATACTTCGATCGGCCGGTGCGCGCCTTCAGCCACGGATGCGTGCGCGTGGAGAAGGCCCATGCGCTCGCCGCCTGGGCGCTCGACGTGACGGCCGCCGAGATCGACGCGGCGATCGCCCGCGGCAGGACGAACAGGGAGACCCTCGCGACGAACATTCCCGTGATGCTGGTGTATCGCACGCGATTTCCGGACGATGATGGGCGTATGGCCGATTACCCCGACGTCTACCGGCAGCAAACCGCCGCTGCCGGCGCGCCGGGCGAGGGCCTGCCGGGGGCGTGCCTGGGCCCGCTCTAGGCCGATCGCCATATTCGACGAGCGCTGCCGCGAAGCGGCGCCGGAGGGAGCCATGCCCGGTCCACAGATCATCGACATCCGGATCAGCGACGTCCGGCAGCTCTTCAACTCCCTCGATCCCTCGCCCTTTCACGAACGGGATCTCGATCGTGAGGCCGAGGAATTCATCGTCGGGTGGGCGGACGAGTATCCGCTGCAGAGTCCTCTCGAACTCGTCATCCGGGTCCCAGGGGAGCAGCTCGACCAGGCCCGGCAATCGAACATTCCTGAGGCGGTTCACAACTATTTCTCCTACCGCGCGGTGGCGAGTGCGCGGCGGATTCGTTTCCAGTTCCGCGAAGGCCGTTTCGCGCTCCTGATGGGTCTTGGCTTCCTCGCGATCTGCGTCCTGCTCCGCCAGCTCGCCGGTTCGATCACGCCCGCGCCTCTCCAGCAGGTCTTCCAGGAAGGCCTGCTGATCCTGGGCTGGGTGGCGATGTGGCGTCCGCTGCAGCTCTTCCTCTACGACTGGTGGCCGGTGCGGCACCATGGGCTGCTCTACCGCAAGCTCGCCACGATGAAGGTGAGCGTCCTTGCTGCCTAGACGGAGATGCCGGATCATATCTGCGAGGATGCGAGCTAGTCCGGAGGCGGTGACCACCGGCCATCGTAGCGTGAGGTCTCAGTCATGAAGAAGCCCTTCCACCTGGCGTGGTTCCTGTCGCAGGGCTATGGCCCGAAGAGCTGGCGCAGCGCGTTTCCCGGCAGCGACATCCATCGCTGGATGATGCCGGATATCTTCGTCGATTTGGCCAAGGGCATGGAACGGGCCTGCTTCGACTACATGATCATCGAGGATTCCTCGAACGTCCCCTACACCTACCAGGGCTCGCACAATTCGTACCTGCAGTACGCGGCGAGCGCGCCCAAACTCGATCCGGCGGTGCTGGTGCCGTATCTTGCCATGGCGACCAAGACGGTCGGCCTCGTGCCGACGCTGTCGGTGTCGGAGTATCCGCCTTACCTGCTGGCGCGCCTGGTCAACTCGCTCGACCATACGACCGAGGGCCGCATCGGATGGAATTGCGTGACCGGCAGCAATGACGGCGCGGCGCAGAACTACGGCCATGAGAAGCACCGGCCGCATGACGAGCGGTACGATGTGGCCGACGAGTTCGCCGACGTCGTGACGAAACTGTGGGAGGCGTGGGAGCCCGACGCAGTCGTGCTCGACCGCGAAAAGCCGATGTTCGCCGACGGCTCGAAGGTCCATCCCATCAACCACGAGGGCAAGTACTTCAAGGTCCGCGGGCCGATCAACGCGCCGCGCTCGCCGCAGGGGCGCGTTCCGATCTGCCAGGCCGGCGGTTCGCCGCGCGGCCAGCAGTTCGCCTCGCGCTGGGCGGACACCATCATTACCGAGGGCGGCGGCAGCATTGAAAGCATGAAGGCCTATCGCGACAAGGTCCGAAAGCAGGCGGTCGAATACGGCCGCAATCCCGACGACATCAAGGTACTGTTCCTCGCCCATCCGATCATCGACGTCAGCATGGAAGCGGCGCGCGACCGCTCACGGATGGAAGCCGCCGAGGCCGAGAGGCATCAGGATCTGCATCTGTCGGGCATGTCGCGGCTGACCGGTATCGACTTCTCGAAGTTCGACCTCGACGAACCGCTGCCTTCGCATCTCACGACCAACGGCCACCAGTCGTCGCTCGCCAAATGGATCGGCAAGACGCCGCGCTCGATCCTGCAGAGCTATGCGCGCAAGGGCGGCATCGACTTCACCGGCACGCCCGACTACGTCGCCGGCCTGATGGTGGAGATCATGCAGGAGGTGGGAGGAGACGGCTTCCTGATCTTCAACAGCTACTTCGACCGCCGCTACATCATGGAAGTCTGTGACGGTCTGGTGCCTGAATTGCAGCGCCGCGGTGCGACCCGCAAGCAGTACGCACACAAACACCTGCGGGACAATCTGCTGGAGTTCTGACACCCGGCGCTGCCGCGCGACGTCGGGTCCAGCGAGAAGTTCATCCATGTGGACAGGCCGCCGTGTTGCTCGGCGGGCGCCGCCGGTGTGACAGCCGCCAGCCTGGATTGATCCTGATCAAGTCGCAACGGCGGGCAAGCCGGTATGAGGGACCTGGAACTACAGCAAGCCGGAAAGGAGGTTCCTATGACAGATGCAAAGTCTCTGACAACGTCGCGTAGCGCACTGCCGTTCGGCGGCGATTTCGACCAGGTCTTCAACCGGATGATGCGCGGCTGGCCGTTCGGCTGGCCCGAGATGACGCCCAGCAGCGCGCCCAGGTCGTTGCGCGCGTTCGATCACGTACCGAAGGTCGAGGTGAAGGAGAACGGCAAGGCCTACACCGTGACGATCGAGTTGCCCGGTCTCGACGAAGAGGACGTCAAGGTCCAGGTCGAGGGTGATGTTCTCACCATCTCCGGAGAGAAGAAGGTCGAGCAGACCGACGACAAGATGCACTATACGGAGCGCAGCTACGGCTCCTTCACGCGCGCCTTCACGCTGCCGGCGGATGCCGATCGCGACGGGATCTCCGCGAAATTCGCCAAGGGCGTGCTGGAACTGGAGATCGCCAAGACTGCGAATCCGTCCGCGCAGGTCAAGCAGGTCGCCATCAAGTCCGCCTGAGGCGCCGTCACCCCAAAGGAAGAGGGAGTCCTTGCTTGAAGGCCATGGTTCTCTCTTCCGCCGGCGGGTCGCTGCATCTCGAGGAGCGGCCCGACCCCCGGCCCGGCCCGGGCGACCTACTGATCAGGGTCGAGGCCTGTGGCGTATGTCGCACCGATGTCCACATCCTTGACGGCGACCTTCCGGGAATCCGGCATCCCATCGTGCCCGGCCATGAGATCGTCGGGATCGTCGAAGCGGTGGGCTCGGGCGTGCCGACCGCACGCCTGGGCACGCGTGTCGGCGTGCCGTGGCTCGGCGGGACATGCGGCCATTGTCCCTATTGTGCCGTGGACAGGGAGAACCTGTGCGACCGTCCGGTGTTCACCGGCCTCACCCGCGACGGCGGGTTCGCGACCCATGTCGTGGCCAGTTCGGACTTCTCGTTCGCATTGAAGGGCTTCGACGACCCGGTGGCTGCGGCGCCGCTCCTGTGCGCCGGGCTGATCGGCTGGCGGTCCCTCAAGCTCTGCGGCGACGCGCACCGGATCGGCCTCTATGGCTTCGGCGCCGCCGCCCACATCATCGCCCAGGTGTGCCGGTGGCAGGGGCGGGAGGTCCACGCCTTCACCCGGCCGGGCGACTGCGCGGCGCAGGCGCATGCGCGATCGTTGGGTGCGATCTGGGCCGGCGGCTCCGACGAAGCGCCGCCCCACCCACTCGATGCGGCCATCCTGTTTGCGCCGGTCGGGAACCTCGTGCCGGCGGCGCTGGCGGTCGTCCGGAAGGGCGGACGGGTGGTCTGCGGCGGCATCCACATGAGCGACATACCGTCGTTTCCCTACCGACTGCTCTGGGAGGAGCGTCAGCTTCTCTCGGTCGCCAACCTCACGCGCGAGGATGCGCGGGAGTTCCTGGCGCTGGCGCCGCTGGTGCCGGTGAGGACGACGACGACCGTGTACCCGCTGGCGTCTGCCAACCAGGCCGTTGCCGATCTGCGTTCGGGCGCCTTCCAGGGCGCGGCGGTCCTGGTGCCCTGACCGGCCGCACGCCCGTCGCGGGATTTGACATGGCGCAATGCACGCGAACGCACGCCGGGGGACCGTGCGCCGACAGATCGACCGAAAGGAGCCGGGAAATGCGCGCCAAGGACATCATGACGGAGAACATCGTCAGCGTGAACGTCAAGGAGACCGTGTTCGACGCCGCCGAACTGCTGCTGGGGGCCGGGGTGAGCGCGGCGCCGGTCGTCAATGACCAGGGCAACGTCCTCGGTATCGTGAGCGAGGCCGACCTCATCCATCGCGCCGAGATCGAAACGGCGCCGCGCAAGTCGTGGCTGTTGCGTCTTCTCGAGAGCGAAGCGACGGTCGCGCGGGATTACGTCACGTCGCACGCCCGCAATGTCGCGGATGTCATGACCCGCGAGGTCGTCACCGCCAGCGACGAGGCGACGCTGGGCGAGTTGGTCGAGCTGATCGAGAAGCATCGCGTGAAACGCATCCCGATCGTGCGGGACAACAAACTGGTCGGCATCGTCAGCCGCGCCAACATTCTGGGCGCCCTGCTGTCGCGCGAGCCGGAAGGCACCGTCGGGCTGCCCGACGACAAGAAGCTGCGCCAGGCCGTGGTGGCGGCCTTCGACAGGGAGGCCTGGAAGTCGCGGTGGCCGGTCAACGTCGTCGTCAGTGACGGCGTGGTTCATCTCTGGGGTTTCGTCGGCGGCGAAGACGTGCGGAAGGCCTACCGCGTGGCCGCGGAGAACGTTCCCGGCGTGAAGAAGGTCAGGAGCCACCTGCGCTCGATACCGGCCACCGTCGGCATGGGCGTGTAGCGCAGCGCGATCAGGGGCCCTTCGATTCGGGCCTCTCGAGCGTCAGGACGACTGGGGCGAGGATATCCCGGTCGTTCAGGACGCGAGGCGCCGGCAGCCGGTATTGGACCTGATGGGCTGCGACCAGCCGCGCCGTGACGATCAGCTTGCGGCCCTCGGTCGAGAAGGTTGCGGGCAGCCGCAGGGCAAAGGGGATCGGAACCTGCCAGCCGCTGCGCACCACCTGCTCGGCGAGCAGTTCGCCCTCCGGAGAGCGCGCAATGTCGAACAGCTGAATACGCAGTTCCACGCCCCGCGGCAGCGCGATCTTCTCGGCCAGCGTGGCGCTGCCGGAGATGACCGTCGCCGGCGGCAGCGTATCGCCCAGCTTGGGCATCAGAAGGCTCGCATGGAACATCAGGGCCTGTCCGTCGGCATCGAGCACGCAGGTGAAGCGGAACGGCACAGAGGTGCCGTTTCGCCGATAGCGCGATCCCGTCCCCGTGACAGTGGTCATGATCGGCTGGATTCCCACCGCCTCGTCCGTGCGCTCGATCGAGAGCCACGGCGCGCCGTCGAGCGCGAGTAGTCCGAAAGCCGCGTCGGACTGCCGTGTCTCGAGGCCGGCCTTGCCGGCGCAGCGCGAGAGCATCGGGGTGGAGACCCCGCCCTCCGGGGCCGCGAACGCAGGGGTCGCGATGAAGGCCGCGAGCAGGGCCGGGAGGAGTCGGCGGATCTTGGTCATGGGGCGCTCCTGCGCAGGCGAATGCCGGCGTTCGACGATGGAGCCTGCCCGGAACGGCCGCTGCTTCATTGACCTGCATCAACGGCCGCGGACCCACTCCCGGTTTGATCTGGATCAGCCCGGACTCTGTCATTCCCGGCTAGCGTGGGATCGAAGGCGGAAGGATCTTCCATCATGCAGGCTCTGCGGCGGATTGCGCGAACGGTTCTGATAGCCGGTATCGTCGCCGGCTCGTGCGTCGGCCTCGCCCTGGCGGGCGAGCTCGAAGCCGGCTCGGGCTGGGCCGTGGAGCAGGGCATCGATCCGCCCAGCTATGCGCTGATCGAGCCGCGCAGCCGCGACCTCAACCTCGACGTCGTGGTGCTGGCCTGCGAGCCGGCCGAGGATCGCCGTGTGCTGCAGCTCCAGCTCTACCTCACGAATGACGGCCCCCTGATGCCGGATGGCGTGGCGGCGGGACGGGCGAAGGGTGATCCGCGCGCCGAGATCGTCATCGACGACCACGTCTATCCGGTTGACCTGCTGTTTGCCGAAGACCATGTGGTGCTGAGCGACGAGACCCAGGCCATGTTCCCGCGCCTCTCGGAGCGGCTGCTCGATGCCATCGAGCAGGGCACGACGATGCGGCTGCGTTTCGACCTCGTCGCCGAAATGCCGGGAAGGCCCGCGGCCTTCGATGGCGAGGCGGTGATCGATCTCCAGGAGGGCCCAACCGCCATGCGCGGCAAGGCCGTTGCCGCGGTGCGCCGCTGCGCCACGGGCCCGGCCCCCCAGAACGTCGCGCTCGCGACACCGAACCGCTGACCCGTCAGGGGAGATCGACCGAGCCTGGCGGAACAGCGTCGGGCCAGCCCTGCGCGCCGATCAGGCGAACGAACCGGACCGGCTCGAGATGGTCCGTTCGATCGTGGCCATTGCCTGCGCGCACCACCCGAACCAGCATCTGCCCCCTGTCCTTGTCGGCCACCGGCATGACCAGCCGTCCGCCCGGGCGGAGCTGGGCTCGCAGGGAGGGCGGGATTCCCGGTCCGTGGGCGGTGGCAACGATCGCATCGTAGGGGGCGGCCCGATCCCAGCCCAGGGTGCCGTCGCCTTCGATCACGTCGACGCTGCCATATCCCAGCCGCCTGAGCGTCTCGCGGGCCGACCTGGCCAGCGCCGGTATGCGCTCGATCGAATGCACGGCGCGGGCGATATGGGCGAGAACGGCGGCGCCGTAGCCGGAACCCGTCCCGACCTCCAGCACGCGCTCGCCTCCCTCCAGTCCCAGCGCTTCGAGCATCGCGGCGACGATGTAGGGCTGCGAGATCGTCTGGCCTTCGCCGATGGCGAGCGGCTGGTCGGAATAGGCTGCGGGGCGGCACTCCTCGGGCACGAAGGCCTCGCGGGGAACATGTCCCATGGCGTCGAGAACGCGCTTGTCGTGAACCCCACGGCCGGCGATCTGGTCGCGAACCATGCGCTCGCGGGCCTCGAGATACGGATTGATCCACTTCATCGTGCCATCCTCCGCCTGCCGCAGCGTCGGCGGCTCGCCGCCGGTTCTCAGCGATAGACGAGGACCGGTATGGAACTGTGGGTCAGCACCTTGGCCGTTTCGCTTCCGAGGATCAGGGCAGCCGCGCCGCGGCGCCCATGCGAAGCCATGGCGATCAGGTCGCACCCCTTTGTCGCGGCGGTGTCCGTGATCGCCTTGTACGGCATGGCATGCTCGACCTGGATGGCCTCGCATTCCACGCCAAGCGCCCCGGCCTCCCGCTTCGCCGCGTCCAGGCAACGCCGGGCGGCTTCGCCCGCATGGGTCTCGTAGGCGGACCGCGTATCGGCGAGCTGAATGCTGTCCATGGAGAAGATGTGGAAGGGCTCCGTGACGGTGATCACCGTGGTCTTCGCCTTGACGGCGCGAGCCAACTGCAGGGCGTTCTGAATGGCCGCCGTGGAAAGCGCCGAGCCATCCGTTGGAATGAGAATGTGCTTGAACATGTCCCGATCCTCCCGATTGCAACCGGAGAACGATATCGCAGAGGTGACACTCGCTTCTTGACATGGATCAATCCCGACGACGGACCGAATGCGCGATGGTTGGCTCGGATCAGGCCGGGGCGGGACGAGCGAGTCCGGCCTGCGTCCGCAGGCAGCTTCCAACCGGAGAATGGCCATGGCCTTCAAGCATCTGATGTTCCGTGCGGCGGCACGGGAAAAAGTGCTGCGCGGCGCCACTCAGCTCGCCGATGCCGTGCGCATCACCCTCGGGCCCAAGTCGAAGTCGGTGCTGATCCAGAAGAGCTGGGGAGCGCCGCTCGTCTGCAACGACGGCGTGACCATCGCCAAGGAAGTCCAGCTCAAGGACCCGGAAGAGAATCTCGGCGCGCAGATGCTGCGGCAGGCGGCGGAGCGGACCGCCGAGGTGGTGGGGGACGGCACGTCGGGTTCCACGATCCTGGCTCATGCCCTGCTGGCCGATGGCGTGCGCAATGTGACCGCCGGAGCGAGCGCCATCGACATCAAGCGCGGCCTCGATCGCGCATCCCGGGCGGCGGTCGCTGCGCTGAAGGCGATGTCGCGGCCCGTGACGACGCGGCGGGAGAAGGCGCAGGTCGCCACCATCTCCGCCCACAACGACGTAGCGATCGGGGAGATGGTCGCGGACGCCATGGAGAAGGTCGGCAATGACGGCGTCATCACGGTCGAGGAGTCGAAGACGACGGAAACCGTGCTGGAAGTCGTCGAGGGCATGCAGTTCGACCGCGGATTCCTGTCGCCGTACTTCATCAACAATCCCGAACGCATGGAGGCGGCCTTCGAGGACGTTCGCATCCTGCTGTGCGAGCACAAGATCTCGGCGCTGAAGGACATGCTCCCGCTGCTCGACCAGATGGTGAAGACCGGGCGTCCCCTTCTCGTGATCGCGGAGGACATCGAGGGCGATGCGCTCGCCACGCTGATCGTCAACGGACTCCGCGGTGCGCTGCGCTGCTGCGCGGTGAAGGCGCCGGGATTTGGCGACCGGCGCAAGGCGATCCTGCAGGACATCGCCGTCCTGACGGGAGGCAAGGTCATCTCGGAGGAACTCGGCCTCAGGCTGGAGGGTGCGTCGATCGAGGATCTCGGGACGGCCAAGCGCGTCGTCATCGACAAGGACCACACGACGATCGTGGGCGGTGGCGGTGCCCGAGAGGCGATCGACGCGCGCGTTGCGGCGATCCGGCGGGAGATCGAGGCGTCCACCAGCGACTATGACAGGGAGAAGTTGCGCGATCACCTGGCCAAGTTGTCGGGCGGCGTCGCCGTGATCAAGGTCGGCGCACCCGCCGAGTCCGAGATGAAGGCCAAGAAGGAGGCTCTCGACGACGCCATCAGCGCCACCAAGGCGGCGGTGGCGGAAGGCATCGTGCCCGGTGGTGGCCTCGCCCTCCTGCGTTGCACCGAAGCCGTTGCGGCCGAGGAATCCGGGGCCGAAGGCGACGAGCGGACGGGCATCCAGATCCTCAAGCGTGCCCTGGAGGCGCCCGCCCGGCAGATCGCGGAGAATTCGGCCGCGGACGGGGGTGTCGTGGTGGCGCGGATGCTGGAGTCGAAGGGCAATCAGGGCTTCGACGCGGCCCGCAAGCAGTATGTCGATCTGGTCGAAGCGGGCATCATCGATCCCACCAAGGTCGTGCGCATCGCGCTGGAGAATGCCGTCTCGGTCGCCAGCATCCTGCTGCTGAGCGAGGCGACCATGACCGAGATTGCCGAGCCGAAGAAGGAACTCGAGCGCGAAGCCGAGGCATCGATGCTGTGAGTGTCCCAGCGGGCGAACAGCCGGCGGGTGATGCCGTCGTAAGCAACGGCCAACTGCGCGTGCGCTTCCGTCCGGCGCCGCCGCTGACACTTCACGGCCGGACCTGCTGGCGCACCGACGGCAACAGTCCCGTCAGGATCGGTCGCGACGCGGCTGTCGCCTTCTTCTCGCTCTACGATCCGATTGGACACACGTTGCGGCGGGTCGGCCGCCCCGATCTCCGGTTCGACGCGGCGCCGGTGCCGGTGAAGTTCCTCGACGATCCGGAGCCCGGGATCGGCAAATGGATCGAAGCGATCTGGCAGGCGCCCGGCGGCGCGTTGCACGGCTGGTTCCATGCGGAGACGCCGGCCGGCGGGGCCGGCAAGCTCTTCACGCCCCACATGGGGCGGGCGGTATCGGAGGATGATGGCCTGACCTGGCGCCATCGGGGTGACCTGCTGCGCCTGCCGATCGATCGCACCGACCTATCGTGGCGCAACGGGTTCTTCGCCGGAGGCTATGGCGATCTTTGCGCTCTTCCGGATCGTGAAGGCCGCTGGGTCTACGTTTTCTTCTCGAGCTACCATCCCGACGAGGCGGCCCAGGGCGTGGCGGTGCTGCGGGTGCCCGCCGCGGAGCCCTCCGCGCCACCAATGCTCTGGACCGCACGGGGCTGGTCGACCGACGGGCGCCTGCCGCTTCGACCGATCTGGCCGATGCGGCGCGGCTGGCGTCATGCCGATCCCGATGGGTTCTGGGGGCCCGCCGTGCACTACAACCATGCGCTCGGGGCCTTCGTCATGCTGCTCAACCGCACGGCCGGCGGCACGGGCGATCTGGTGCAGGAAGGGATCTACGCGAGCCTCAATCGCGACCTGTCCTATCCGGAAGCGTGGAACGCGCCGCTGCGGATCGTTCGTGGCGGTGCCTGGTATCCGCAGGCCATCGGACTGGAGGAGGGCCGTGGCGATACCGAGGTGGGAGCGGTCGGCCGCTTCTTCATGGCGGGCTTCTCCGCCTGGACGATCGAGTTCTCGTCGGTCGCGGACGAGGTTGGCGCCGGTCAGCCGCTGACCAGCACTTCCCAGCAGTTCGCCACGCTGTTCGGCGCCGACCGTCGGTGCCCCTGGTGACGGGGCAGGGTCGACGATTGAGGCACATCAAGTCGGTGCAGCGGCCGGTGGAGTAGCCTTCCGCCACAACGGCTCTTCCGAGTTTCACCCGCAGGGTAGGGAACATGGCCACGCGAATCAGGAAGACATGGGTCGTCGTCGCAGACGGCGCCCGCGCCCGCATTTTCAGTCCGGACAGGAAGCTGGGGAAGCTCGTTCCGGCCGGCCCGTCCGATCTCGTGTCGCCGGCGAGCCGCCAGCGAACGCGCGACCTCAAGAGCGACCGTCCCGGGCGAGGGTTCGGCGCCGCGCGTAGCGGCGCCCGGCATGCGTTCGAGCCGCCGCACGACTATCACAAGCTCGAGAAGCACCGGTTCATGGCGATGGTCGCAGGGGTGCTGGAGGATGCCTGCAGCCGGGGCGCCTTCGACGATCTCATTCTCGTGGTACCCCGCCGCAGCCTTGGGGAGCTGCGCGGCCTCCTCGGGAAACGGGTCCTGGAATGTGTGAGCCACGAAGTGGCCAAGGACCTCACCGGCGAACCGCCGAGCCGCCTGCAGCGCCGGCTTCAGCCTCTGCTCACCGGCAAACTGGGCTCGTGATTGAGTCACCAGGTCATGCGCATGCCGGCCGTGAGGGCCTGGCTGCCATCCGGTCCGGCCAGCGTGCCTTCGTAACGCAGGTAAAGCGACGTCGCATCGGCGACGGCGGTGCTGGCGGAGAGGCCCAGCAGGACGCCGTCGCGAACCGGTGAGATGCCGAAGGTCGTGAAAGGCGATGACGGCGCGCCGGCGAGCGCCGCGGTCACCGGCCGGGCGACATCGGCATATTCGTGGCTCCATCCCAGCCGGAACCGCATCGCCAGCCGGTCCCGCCATCCCATGTCCATCGACGCTCCCAACTGGGCGCCGATCACCGAACGCAGCGAGTTGGTCGTCTGCGGTGCGACCGAGAGGTTCAGCGACTGCGCTCCGGTCTCGGTGAAGCCGTTCTGGGTACCGGTGAAAGCCTGCAGGCGCGCGAACGGCTTGAAGAAGGCATCGGCGCGGGTGCCGATGTCGAAGCTGTAGCCGGTCTCGAACTGGCCGAAGAGCTGGTTGGCGCCCGCCTGGCCGAAGGCCGTACGCGTCCCGAGGCCCGGGATGAGGATCTGTCGCGTCATCCGGTTGTTGCTGTAGGCATAGCCGACCAGGCCGTCGGCATAGAACGGTCCGTCGGCATAGTTGCCGTAGAGACCCGCCTGCACCGTGTCGCTGTAGCCCTGACCACTGAAGCCCGAGACCCATTGCGTGCCGCCGCTGTAGCCCACCGTGATCCCGGCACGGAATGTCTCGGTAAGTGCCCTGTCGAGACCTGCGGCGAAGCCTCCCGCATTGTAGGTGACGGCGCCCTGCGGGGTGCCGGCACCGACCGTGCCGAGGCCGCCGATCGCGCCGCCCCAGGCGCCCCAGCGCGGCATGTCCGATACCTCGCAGGCGACTTCGCAGGCCTCGGCGAGCGCCACGCGGGCGCTGCCTGACGGACCGCCGCCGGTGGCCTGGCCGGCGAAATTGTTCATGAAGAGCTGGGCGCCCTGAACCATGGCCGAGGAAAATCCTGCGTAGTTGGTGCCTGACAGCGCCGTCAGGATCGGCTGGAGCTGGGCCGGCGTCAGCGTCGAAAGCGAGCCCAGCACGGTGGCATAGTCCCCGGTCGCGGAGGCCGCCGTGGCGTCCAGCACGTTGGCGACCGACTGCTGCGACGGATTGAGCGCGGCGGTGGCGAAACCTCCGATCTGCAAGGTGAGATAGACGTTGTTGGTGTCGTAGCTCAGGCTCGGCAGCAGGAACGGTGAACTGCTCGTGACGCTGGAGAAGCTGCCACTGAGCCCGCCGGTGGCCTGCAGGATCGTGTGAGTGGAACGTGGCGCGTAACTGCCGCCGGCCTGTACCTGTGCAAGCACCGAGCCGGCGAGGGCGGCGGTGCCGGTCGCGCCCGTCACGTTCAGCCGGCCCGCCTGGCCGGAGGGAGACACGGCAACCTGCAGCGTGCCGGACGGTGTCTGGCTGTATGCACCGCTCACCGTCATCGTGCCGTAGGGCATGCCCGGCGCCATGACGCCTGCATTGGCGAGCATACCCGTCAGCATGCCGGTCCCCGACAGAGTCCCCAGGTTTGCGAAGGTGCCGGTGAGGGTTCCGTTGTTCTGAAACGAGCCGGCGTTGAGTACGTCGGTGGCTATGGTGCCTGCGTTGATGGTGATGCCCTGGTTCAGGAAACCCGCACCGCCAAAGGACCCGAAGGTACCCGCATTGTTGAAGGTGCCGCCGGGTGCGACCGTCATGCCGCCGATGAGGGTGCCCGTGAGATTGAGCGTGCCGCCGCTCACCGTCGTACCGCCCGTATAGCCGCTCACCCCGGCGAAGGTTTGCGTGCCGCCGGCGATGGTCACGCTGCCGCCGCTTCCCGGATACTCACCCCCGTCGGCGATGATGCCGGCGAAGGTGCCGCTCCCGTTGGTGATCGTGAGATTCTGGCTGCCCAGATTCACCCGTCCGCTACCCGTCAGGTCCCTGATGTGGACAGGCGCCCAGGCACGCGAAATGTCGAACACGCCGTCGTTCACCACGCCGCGCGAGGCGGCGATGCTGCCGGGCCCTGAAATCAGCAGCGTCCCCGGGGTGCCGATAGGCGTTCCGCCGATCCGCGTCTCGCCGGCATAGAGGTTGGTGGCGCTCAGCTGTGCGGCGCCACCGCTCTCGATGGTGAGCCCCCCTGGACCGGAAATGACGCCGGCCAGTCCGAGCGGAACGTTGTTTGCCGTGACGATGAGGGGGCCGCCGGCCGTGGTCTGGAGGTTGGTGGCCGTGACGAAGAACGGGGTGTAACCGGTCGCCTGATCGGTCAGGTCGAACATCACCGAGTTCTGCATGAAGAACGGGATGCCCAACGTGTTGGTCGATCCGCTTCCGTCGACATAGTAGCTGGGCTTGCCGCTGAGGGTTGCCGTCGCCGTCGGCAGGCCGGCGATCGGCTGCTTGTCCGGCGTCAGGCCCGTGATCGAGATCGTGCCATTGAGCGTTTCCGAGAAGTCCCTGGTCAATGAATAATACTTGGTCCCGGTATCCAGCAGGGTGAAGGCCTTGGCGGTCGTGCTGCCGGCTGACACGGTCACCGTGAAATACATGGCATCCGTTGGCGCCGAGGTGTTCGGCGTCGTGCCGCTGCCGTAAGGATTGGGGAAGGGGGGCGCCTGTTCGGGAGATGTCGGCGCCACCCACTGGACGAGGCCGGGAGCCGACGTCGCCGTCGGCATGGCCACCGGGGCGAACTGGCCAATGAGTTCGGGGGTCAGGCCGACCGTCACGCAGGGATTGCACGACGTCAGGTTCTGGGTCCTGCCGCCGATCGTGACCGCGGCGTTCGGCGCCGTGGACGGACTTGCCGGATCGCCTTGGCCGTTGGCGGCGACCACGAAGCCCTGGCGGGCGGCACCGGGCATGATCACCTGCCCGAGCACCCCTCCGGCAACGTAGCAGTCCGGCGAGCCGGGACACTTGTCCTTGGGGAGCTGGTCGACGGAGATGCGGGAGCCGAACACGCCGTAGAACAGGCCTTCTTGGGGCGGAATGTCCTTGGTGTCGGCATGGCGGAAGTAGTCCGGAAAGATGTCGTGCGTGGCCGGGTTGGTATCGGGATCCGTATACTTGTAGGCGGCATTGATCTGAAAGCCTGGTCCACCGTTGGTGGAGAGGGTCGCCGCCGGTGCCGTTTCCGTCGTGGTTACGAAACCGTCATAGAAGCTGAGCGACGGGATCTGCAGGATGTTCCCGACATAGCCGCGACAGCCGCCGCTCTCGGAATAGCAGAGTTTGACGTCGTTGCCGTTGGTAACGGTCGAGGTCGGAACCGACGTCGTATACTGGGAATAGCCGCCCCACGTCTTCGGATCGAAGGCCGCGTTGAAGAGCGACGAGCCGGTGTCGAAAAGGTAAGGCCTCGGGTCTCCGCCATTGATGCCGATGTTGATCGAGAGGCGGGCGGCGTTGGATTGGCTGTCGAATAGGTAAGTCAGCGGGATGTTGACGGAAGACGGCTGCGTCTGGCCGAAAGCCGCAGGCAACTCGCAGGAGACCAGCATTGCCAGCCCGCAGACCAACGCTAGGTGCTTGCGCATGCCTCTCTCGAACCCCGCTCTCCCCGCGCCTCCACTCTAGTGTGCTTTCCGATCCTTTTCCTCATCGTTGCACCGGCCGGTGGAAACTTCTGCGAAAGCGGCCCAGCCTGGGTCTCGGGGATTGGCCAGACGGTCGACGGGACGGCGCGCAACGAGAGCAGCGGTAGTGGGGTCAGTCGGATACGAATAAGTCTCCGGTCAATGTCGCTCGCAGCTTTCTCGATGACGAGATCGCGACCTCCAGGAGGCCAAAAAACATCGGCGACGCCACGAATATCAAGCCAATCCTGTCGTCCGACAGCTTCGGAGAGTCGTTCGGAGCTTCCTTAGATATAGATCAAGGCCACCGGCTCCGAACTCGGTCCCCATGGCTGGAGGTAACCGGCGGGTGGGACATGAGTACGGTCGCGGAAGAACATCGTGCGTTGCAGGATACGGTGGCGCGGTTCGTCGAGCGCGAGCTGATGCCCCTGGAGGCGGCCCTGCTGGCCCGCGAAGCCGCGGGCGGCGAGCTTCATCTTGCCGCCGACGAGACTGCGCCATTGCTCGAGAAATGCCGCCAACTCGGCCTCATCGGGCTCGACGCGCCGGCCGAGATGGGCGGCGCCGACCTTCCGGCGGTGGCGCTGATGGGCGTCCAGGAAGAGCTCAGCCGCACCATCGTGCCGTTTTCCTTCCCGCCGGAATCGCCAGTACTGCGCCTCCTGATGGCGGTGGCCAACGACGAACAGCGCCGTCGCTACCTCGAGCCCTACGCGCAAGGCTTGATCCGCTCTGCCACCGCGATCTCCGAGCCGGGTGCCGGCGCGGATCCGGCGGCGATGACGACGCGCGCCGTGAAGGACGGTACCTCCTGGGTGCTGAACGGCCGCAAGATTTGGGTCAGCTACATGCCGGCCGCGGACTTCACGGTGGTCCTGGCGCGCACCGCACCGGGCAAGGACCATCGTGGCATCACCGCCTTCCTGGTCGACCGCGGCACGCCGGGCTTCCGCATCGAGCGCGAGATTCCGATGCTGGGCGGCCATCGTACCTACGAGCTGGTGTTCGAGGATTGCCGTGTCCCCGACGCCCAGGTGCTGGGTGAACCGGGGAGTGGCTTCGCCAACATGCAGTTGCGCCTGACCCGGCGGCGCCTGCTGATGGGGCCGATGTGCATCGGCATGGCGCGCCGTGCCCTCGACATGATGGTCGCGCACGCCAACCAGCGCAGCACCTTCGGTGCCAGGCTGGCCGAACGGCAGGCGGTGCAGTGGTGGATCGCCGACGCGGCGATGGAAATCCATGCCTGCCGGCTGATGGCGCTCGACGCGGCGGCCAAGCAGGATGCCGGTGGCGACGTGCGCATGGAGGCCTCGATGATCAAGGTCTTCGCGACCGAGATGGCGACCCGCGTAATTGACCACGCGATGCAGGCATTCGGTGCGATGGGCATGGCCAAGGAGATGCCCCTTCAGCTGATGGCGCAGAAGGTGCGGACGATGCGGGTCTACGAGGGCCCGACCGAGGTCCATCGCATGGTGATCGCGCGCCGCATCCTGGCGGGGCGGTAGGGTCAAGGCCCAATGGATATGTTGAGAGTGGAGTCGCTTGGTGGTTCCGTGTTGGCAAAGCGCGCGGAAGATGCGGAGCAGTTCGCATCGGCCAGGCGAGGAGCATTGGGACGGGCTCGAACCCTGCTTCTGCCGACACCTGGAATCGTCGCTCTGATCAACTGGCGACTTCCTGAGTAATGTAATCTCATTGGAGCACGTCGGTCGGAGGTGGTGTCACCCGTCGCTGTTCCAGAGTGACGCTCGCAGCATACGATCGCGCGGATCAGCGCGTGAGCGCCTTTCGCCGGCGTGTCAGCCACCATGTGAGGCCACCGAGGACGATCACGCCGATCCAGGGCGCCGTGGATACTGCGAGGGCGACGACGAAGGCTTCGTAGGAACGACCCGCCAACATCCATTGCAGCAGAGTGCCGGCGAGCCATCCGATGACGACAGACAAGGCGATGGCCGCAACACGTGCCGCACTGCCACGGTGCGTCCCAAGGGCGGAGGGGTTCGCGGTCGCGGCGCGCCTACCGGAAGCGATCCAGTACCAGGTTGTTGCCAAGACGGCGCTCAGTACCGCGACGGACGGACAGATGACGAATGCCAGTGCCATCGCATTGGCGCCTTCGCGCTGCGAGACCTCGAAGACATCGAACGCGACCAACCCGCCCCCGAGTGCTGCAGCGTAGCCGGCCACAAGCGCGAGAAGAGCGACCAGCGCCGCCTTCAGGAATCTCAGGCCCATATCGTCCCTCGCAAGGCAAGCGCTGCAATATGTCGGGCCTGCATTGGCATTGCTTCTGTGGCCCGGCGAAAGATCTCTCGACGAACCACCAGCGGCCGGCGTTGGCGGCAGCGAGCGGTTGGTAGGCCCGGCAGGAGTGCCGGAGTCGAAGCAAAACAAGGGCTTGCTCTGGCAAACCTACGAATCCCGCCCCACTGAATTTCAAGGCTTTTTCGACCTAGTGGCAAACCCGCCGCTCGCGGGCCTGTCCCAAAACGAAACCGCCGCCCCGACTGGCATCGGAAGCGGCGGCAATGAGAGTGGAAAGGCGAGCTGCGTTTCCAAGGCCGAAGATTATCGGACCCCGCGAATCATCTCAACGCATTTCGGCCTTGGCGATGATGATTGGTCGGCGGCTGGCCGATGACCGCGATGAAGCATATCGGCCGCGTGGTCAGCCTGGCTGATCGGCGCGGACCCAGCGACGCGGCCTCGCGGCGGCGTGAAGGCCTGCCGGCCGGATCGTTCGCGTACGTGCCGGCCTCGATCATCATGGATGGAGAGTTGGGGAAAAGCGCGTTGCGCGTCGGCATGCTGATGGCGGCGCGCGCGGATCGCGACACCAGGGAGTGCTGGCTTTCCACCACCACCATAGCGGAGATGCTCCGGCTGCCGCGTAGCTCGATCATCAAGGCATTGAACCAGCTGGTCGAGCGCGGCCACGTGCGGCGCCGACGCCGAACCGAGCCTGGTCGCGGTCAAACGTCCAGCGCCTACGTGCTGCTTTTCCGGCCCCCTGACGCGCCCGTATTTGACCCGAGGGACGATGCGCAGTGCGGCGACGGGTGGGACACCGGAGACGATGCCATTTCCACTGGTGAGCTTCCCTGCCAATCCGTGAGCCTTGACCGCGTGGCGCGGTCACCGGGTCACGATGAGGGCGCGGCGGCCTGTGGAGAAGTGCCAGCCGGTGACCGCTTTCCACGGTCACCGGCTACCCTACCCGGTGACCGCTTTTCGGAAGCCGGTGACCGCAATCCACAGGGGCCGGTGACCGCGCCACGCGGTCACGATCATAATACTATCAGGATACCTAGATCAGGATCAGACGCGCGCGCGAGCGAGGGCACGACCGAGTCGGTGGACATCTCGCACGTTGCAGTGCCACCGAGCGGCCCACTCGACCACCGCGCGAAGTGGGTAGCGCGGCTCGATCAGTATCGGCCGTGGGAGGAGGGTAAGAGCACCTGGCCGGCGTCCTGGGGCCTTCCACCGGATAGCGCGGGCGTAAATCCGACGATGCCGAAGGATTTGCGCGCTAAATGGCGTGCGCATGCTGCTGCAGCGCGTGCCGAAGGCATGAGGACTGGCAAGCGTGGTTGAAGCGCTCGTGTCCGTGTGTCCCCGCATGTCCCCGCGTGTCCCTATCGCGTGAACGGGCATCGCGTGCAGCATGCGGGCATGTCCCGAGTGTCCATCCACCTGGGCGAGCTGGCGAGTGAGCGCGGATGTACCGCCACCCGCCAGCACCTCGCCGAAATGGTCCCAATGCCCGCGAACCTCTTGGAGGGGCTTCACCGCGGGTGGAGATGCCCTTTCACACACACGGGGCGGCGGTGATGGGGCGGGCCCGGAAGGCGCCGGCCCCCGAAGTGCCGGACATGCTGGACGATGCCGAGACGGCGGCGGCCAAGGCGATCTGGTTCCTGGAGCAGCTGGAGATTCCCGAGGGGCCCCGGGCCGGGCAAAAGCTGCGGCTGGGTCCGTTCCAACGCCAGTTCGTGCGGGGCGCGCTCGGCACCGACGTGTCCGTCGCCGCGCTCTCGATCGGCCGCGGCAATGCCAAGACGGCGCTGTCGGCCGGCCTGGCGCTCGGGGCCCTGTTGGGCGAATGGGATAACCAGCCGCGCCGCGAGATCCCGATTGCGGCGCGTACCCGCGACCAGGCGCGAATCGCCTGGAACTTCGTCGGGGCGTTCGCGCGATCACTGCCAGATCGCGTCCGGCGCAAGCTGGTGTTCCGCCGGCAACCCCGGTTCGAGATCGAGTTCGAGGGCGACGGCGGCGGCCACGTGATCCGCGCCATCGCGGCCGACGGAAAGTCGGCGCTCGGGCTGGCGCCGACCTTCGCGCTGATGGACGAGCGCGGGCACTGGCAGGCCGACCAGGGCGACGAGCTGGAGCAAGCGTTGCTGTCGGCGCTGGGCAAGCGTGGCGGCCGGGCGCTGATCATCAGCACGTCGGCGCCCGACGATGCGCACCCGTTTTCCAAGTGGCTCGACGAGCCGCAAGCCGGCGTCTATGCGCAGGAACACCGGCCGGCCCCGGGCCTGCCCGCCGACGATGCTGCGAGCCTCCTGGTGGCCAATCCCGGCGCCGAAATCGGCATCGGGGCCTCGCTGGAATGGCTGCAGGCACAGGCCCGTCAGGCGATCGCGCGCGGCGGCAGCACGCTCAACAGCTTCCGGCTCTACAACCGCAATGAGCGCGTCAGCGGCGAATCGCGCGATCTGCTGTTGACGGTGGACGAGTGGCTGCATTGCGAGGCCTCGGACCCGCCGCCGCGCGAGGGTTCCGTCGTGGTCGGGATCGATCTCGGTGGATCCGCGTCCATGTCGGCGGCGGCGTACTACTGGCCGAAGACTGGCCGCCTCGAGGTGCTGGGCACGTTCCCGTCGCGGCCCTCGCTGCTGCATCGCGGTCAATCAGACGGCGTCGCCGATCGCTACGTCGAGATGGAACGACGTGGCGAACTGTCGACGCTCGGCGACCAGACAGTGCCGGTTTCGGCCTGGCTGGTCGCCGTCCTATCGCACATCGAAGGCGAGCATATCTCAGCGCTGACGATGGACCGCTACAAGCAATCCGAGCTCGGCGAGGCAATCGATAGGGCCGGCATCCGTGCGCCGATCGTCTGGCGCGGACAGGGCTTCCGCGACGGCGGCGAGGACTGCGAGCGCTTTCGGCGAGCGTGCTTCGATGGCCGCGTGCGCTCGAAACCCTCGCTGCTGTTGCGCTCGGCATTCGCTGACGCCGTGTGCCTGCGCGACCCCGCGAACAATTTGAAACTCGCCAAGGCCCGCTCGACGGGCCGCATCGATGCGGCGGCGGCGTCCGTCCTGGCCGTGGCCGAAGGGGCGCGCCAGCTGGCGCGCGGCGGGCGGCCTGCCCGCGCGGCGGTGTGGGCATGAGCAAGGTTCATCATGACCGGCGATGGCCGCCGCTGCGGCTCGCAGCGAAGCGTCGCGACGGATGGAAGTGCGTGAAGTGTGGCGGCCGACTCCGATTGGAGGTCGCTCACATCATCAGCGCGAAGGCGCGTCCGGATCTGGCTTACGAGCTGAGCAATCTGCGCACCCTCGATTGGAAATGTCACATCGAGGAGACGCGCGCCGAGCGCAATGGCGATGCCGATCCGCGCCGGCAGGCGTGGCGCGAGCTGCTGAAGGTCTCTCTCAACGGAAAGGAAAACGGCAAATGCTTGAGTCTGTGAAGATTGCACGTCGTCAGTCGGAGATTCGTTCCGCCCTGTCGGCGCTGGTCGGCAAGGAAAGGCCGACGGACGACGAAACGCGCTCCATGACCGACCTGGACAAGGAGTACGCGGCCAACGAAACCCGCTACCGCGCGGCGCTGATCGCGGAGGATACCGAGCGGCGCGACGCCAAGGGCGAGCTGGAAAGCCGCGGCGGCCGGGAGTGGGCCGACATGGTGAGCCGCTTCGAGGTACGGCAGGTCGCCTTGAACCTGGACGAGGGCGCCGCGTTGAGCGGTGTCACGGCCGAGGTCGTGCAGGAGCTGCGCAGCAAGGGCGGATTCCGCGGCATCCCGGTGCCCTGGCTGGCGCTGGAACGGCGCACTGGCGAGACCGTCGCGAGCGGTGTCCCGGACCCGAAGCAGACGCGCCCGATCATCGATCGGCTGTTTCCGGCTTCCGTTGCCGGCCGCATGGGTGCGCAGATGATCGCGATCGATCACGGCCTGGTCGAGTGGCCGGTCGTCACCTCGAGCGTGACGGCGGGCTGGGCCGACGGCGAAACGGCGGCGGTGGCCGGGCCGACTGCCTTCGCCACGACCGACAAGGCGCTGTCGCCGGACAACACGCTCGGGATCACGATGAAGATTACGCGCAAGGCAATGAAGCAGGTCGGCGACGCCCTGGAGCAGGCCGTCCGGCGCGACATGTCGAGCGCGATCGAGGCGGCCTTGGACAAGGCGATTTTCCTCGGCACCGGTGCCAACGGCCAGCCGGACGGCGTCCTGGTCGGCTCCTACGGGATCACCAGCACCGCCGTCGACACCTGGGCGAGCTGGGCTGCTTTCCGAGCGGCTGTGACGCGGTTCATGACCGGGAACGCGGCCAACGGGCCCGGCGATGTGAAGCTGCTCATTCGGCCCGAGATCTATGACTTTCTGGACGGCACGCTGATCGAAAGCACGGCGCTGTCCGAATGGGACCGCCTGGTCAAGAACGTCCCGAATATCGCGATGTCGAGCAATGCCCTCGCGGCACCGGCCAGTGGCCCGCCGACCACCTCGAAGGCGTTGTTGACGACGTCGGCCGGCGGTGTGTCGCCGATCTTCGTCGGCCTCTGGGGCGCCGTCGACATGATCCGCGATCCCTACAGCGACGCCACGTCCGGCGGGCTTCGGCTGACCGGGCTGGTGACGGCCGATGTCACCATCGCAAGGCCGGCGCAGCTGGAGATCCTGACCGGCCTTCAGAACGCGCCGATCAGCTACTGATGACGATCGAACGCCGCGCCGCGCTGCTCGAAATCCGAGCGGCCGGCCGGCGCCTGGTGGGGCACGCCGCCACCTTCGGCGCCGAGGCGCATATCGGCGACTTCGTGGAGACCATCGCGCCCGGCGCCTTTGCGGCGTCGCTGGCGGACGGCGGCGACAAGCTCGCATTGGTCGATCACGATCCCGGCAGGGTGCTGGCTCGCACGAGATCCGGCACGCTGCGGCTCGCCGAGGATGCTCGCGGCCTGGCGTTCGAAATCGACGTACCCGACACACAGGCCGGGCATGACGTGCTCGAGCTGGCAAAGCGCGGCGATGTCGGCGGCATGTCGTTCGGCTTCCATGTGCCCAAGGGCGGCGACTCGTGGAGCGGCGACCGGCGCGAGCTGCGCGCGATCGATCTTCGCGAGATCAGCGTCGTCCTGGCCTGGCCGGCCTATCCCGACACCATGATTGCGGTCCGCAACCGTCCTGCCGAGGCGCCGGACGCGGGATTGCGCCGCGCGCTGCTGCGCTGGAGGCCCTGAAATGGCGGTCACGATCAAGCAAACCGAAACCTCTCCCGAGGCCTATCCCGACTCGCCGGAAGGCCTGTCGGAGGCCGCAACGGCGATCGTGTCGGCCGTCTGGCGCCGGATCGAGACCTATACGGCCTTCCGAACGACCGTGCGCGACGTGACATGGATTGTCGAAGGCTGCGGCGAATGGGTGCCGCCGCTCACGCCCGCGTCGATTGCCTCTGTCGAGGTGTGGCAGGGCGACGAATGGCAGGTAGCCGAGCCGGCATCTTCGCCGCTCGGCGGCTACACGCTGCCCGGTCACGGTCCGTACCGCTTCACCGGCACCGCTGGTGACGATGATGCCGACGTGCCGGCCGATATTCTGGAGGCCGTTCGGCGCCTCGCTGAGTACATGGCGGCCGACGTGAACCCCGCCCATGCCGGCGCCCGTGTTGTCAGCGAGACCATTCCGAACATCATCACTCTCAGCATCGAACGCTCTCCCGCCTGGATGGCGCAAGCGCTGATCAACAGCGGCGCGGCCGACCTGCTGCGCAGATACAGGAGGGCATGAGCATGTGGCCGTTCCCGTCACGGCGCGAGGGTGCGCCAAAGATCGAGCCGGTGATGTTGAAACCTCCCGTCGAGACGCGCTCGGCGGCCTCCGGCTTTACCGCCGAGATCATCCAGGCGCGCGAGGCCTATATTTCCGGCCGGCGGGGCATCGCCGAACTCACGGCGACGGCGCAAAGCTGCGTATCCCTGTGGGAAAACGGCTTTGCCCTCGCCACGGTCAAGGGAGCGGCGGCGCTCGATCGCCGCACGATGGCGCTGGTGGGCCGCTCGTTGGCGCTGCGCGGCGAATCGGTCCTGTTGATGAAGGGCGATGACCTGGTTCCCTGCGCGGACTGGGATCTGCGGACGCGCGATGGCCGTCCGACCGCGTATCGCGTCAGCATCAGCGAGGCCGGCGGCGGCACCACACAAACCGCGCTCGCGGGCGAGATCCTGCACATCCGTATCGGCTGCGATCCTTCAGCGCCCTACTACGGCACGGCGCCGCTCAAGCGCGCGAGCCTCACCGCGGGCATGTTGAACGCCGTCGAGTCGGCCCTCTCGGAAGTGTACGAGCTGGCGCCGATCGGCTCGCAGGTTGTCCCGATGCCCGAGCAACAGGAACAGGAACAGGCGGCGCTCGGGCGTTCATTCCGCGGCCAGCGCGGCCGCGTGCTGTTGCGTGAGTCGGTGACCGTCAGTGCGGCCGGTGGGCCGGCGCCGGCGGCCGACTGGCGGCCGGCGAGCCTGTCTCCGGACCTCGAGGCCGTCATGCCGGGCGAGATGATCGCTGCGGCCCGCGATGCCGTCTGCGGTTGCTTCGGCGTGCTGCCGGCGCTGTTCAATGCACAGGGACAGGGGCCGATGACGCGCGAGGCGCAACGCCACCTCGCGACCTGGACGCTGCAGCCGATCGCGGCGCTGATCGTCGAGGAAGCGAAAGAGAAGCTGGGCGCGGCCATAGAGATCGATGTGCTGACGCCGCTGCAGGCCTTCGACCAGGGCGGTAGCGCGCGAGCGGTTGCAACCTTGGTGCAGGCCGCGGCACAGGCGAAAGAGGCCGGCCTATCGGATGCGGCGCTCGCCGGCATTTTCGCGAAGATGGACTGGAGCAACTGACGTGCGGCAACACATCACGATCGTCTCCGGTGGCGTTCGCTGCGGCACGTCGTTGGGCGTCGCGATGCTCGAGGCCGGTGGCATGGACGTCGCCGGGGCCGGGCCGCCGTTCTACGAGCTGGACCAGGTGAAGGCGGACGCTCGGCTCGTGCTGGGCGATTTCCTGCGGGCCGCTACCGAGCCAGCGTCGAGCCAGCATATGCGGTGGTGGGTCCTGCCGGTCTTGTGGGGTCTCAGGGCGGCCACACGCGGGGGCCGTCGGTTGAGCGTCGACGCTGGATGGTTTGCGACGCTGGACGGGTGCGCCGTCAAGGTGCCGATGCCGCATTACGTGAAGGTCCCGCATGGACCGCATCGAGTCCTGTGGCTCGACCGGAACGAAGAAGCGCGGGCGATCTCGCTTCTACGCCACATGGATCTTGAGGCCTCGCCGGAGCGCCTCGAGGCGTTGGCAAGGTACTTCACGGCAGCTCGCCGGGCCGGCCGCGCCGCCCTGGTGGAGGCGGGCGCGCGGATCCTCGACGTGCGCTTCGAAGACCTGGTCAACGGGGAGACGTCGTGCCGCTGTGCCGTGGACCGGATCGCGGCCTTCCTCGACCGGCCGCTCGATCGGGCCGCCATGGTCGCCCGCGCGGCACAGTATTGCCGCCAACAGAACGACCTCGACCGGATGAGCGACCATATCCCAGGATGGAACGCCAACCCGTTGAACGTGCTGCGCACCATGCGGCGGACGTCGATGGCCGCGCTGAAAGGCGGATAGCAGGTGGGTTGGTCCGCCCGGCGTCATCTTCAGCGCCACAGGACTGGGATCAGACGGTGAGTGCCCGGGGCGCGGGCCCCTAAACCCCGTCGGAGCGTAACGGGAGAGACCTCTGCCGGGTGACGCTCAGAGGCCGGCGTCGAAAGGCGCCGGCCTTACCTCTTGTGCTTGGCTAATCCGAGTTGGACCAGGCGGCGGATGATGTCTGAGCGGCTCACGCCCTCGGCGCCGGCCTTCTCGTCGAGCGCCGCGATCACGTCAACCGGGAAGCGCACGCCAACCATGGGGTCGCGGCCTCCCGAAGGGGGGCGCCCGCGCTTTTTCGGTTTAGCCACAATTGACTTGGCCATAATTTCGGCTTTACCATAAAGGCGAGCCGCACGGAAGTTCGCACCTCCCGCGCGGCTCTAACCGCAACTCGAGCCCTGTAGGAGCCCGAATCATGGCTGTTTCCACAAATAGCACACGCAACACCGTGACCACGACCAGGCGGCAGCTGATCGCCGCTGCAGGCGGTGTCGCCGCAATCACTGCCTTCGCCGCCACCCCCGCCGCCGCGGCCGAACCGCTAGAGAAGCTGTGGGCGGACTATCAGAGCAGGGTCGCTGCCTTGGAGGCGGCAATGGACGCCTACCAGCGGGCCGAAGAATTGGTCGGCTATGATGGGGCGCGAGAGCTAGACCGCGCTGCCGATGAAGCCGTGATGGCGAAATATTGCGCGTTGGATCTGATCGACCAGACGCCAGCGCGCAGCGTGAGGGGGGCGATCATCAAGCTCCGCTCGGTGCACGCCCGCGCCAGTTTCAATGCCGGCTTCAACGATGGGCTGGGAGGGTACGAGTTTGAGGTCGAGGCTTACAAGGTCGCTGCAGTCATCGCAGAGTTCGAGGCGCTGAGCGGCGGTTAGACCAAGAGTTTCCACGGCAAAAACCACTAACTGGAAGTTCTTGCGAGAACTACCAGTTAGTGGTAATTATGGATTATGGCGCGCCCTCGGAACGATTCCCCGCTCGATCAATTCACCTCGACTGAGATGTCGGTGGCGGGTGGAATCACGCTCCGCAACTTCATGCTTCTCAGCGACCGTCGACTGGCACCACTTCCAAGGCGTGCCGCGTTTGGGAAGGGGGTCGCCCGATCCTGGGACACTTTTGCCTTGGGGCAGGTCGCGATCATCGGCGCGCTTCACAAGGCCGGCGCCGGCCTGATCCCTGCAGCCAAACTTGCAGGCCTCGTTGCCGGTGAACAGGGGGCCGCCTATGGCCGGTTCATTTCAGGGTTGGACGCCTGCCACCGAGAGAAGGATTTCCACGCGAAGTATCCTGACTTTCCGTGGCTGCCGACAGAGAAGTACCCGGGCGACGTGCGGGACGATTTTTGGATGCACCGCTATCTCCGCACGCTGACCGATGCCTACCGCCCTCGCACCGCTCGGAAGGGTGATTTTCTGCTGGAGATCATTGATCAGGAGTACGTGTTCTATGGGGCGCTTCACGACCTGAAGTTCAGCTATGCGGATGGTGGCGAAGCGGAGGCGCTTTGCAGAATCACCAATTGGGGCCGCGGTGACGATGTCTCGATCCGCACCGTTCTGGACGAAGTCGGCGTGCCGATCGGAGAGGCCAGAGCCTCGCAACTTCTGAAGAAGGTGGAAGCGGAGTATTTTCGAGCGCGCAGCAATGCGATCAGCTTCGTGCGTGTGAACATGTCGCTCGCTATTCGTACGGCGCTCGACGAGGTTCACGAATTTCGGGAGGGGCGGTCGGATGGAAAATAGCCCTTCCATCGTGGTCGGCCGCGCGCGCGTGGCGCAGATGCTGGGTCGATCTGAACGGACCGTGTCGCGCTGGATCAAGCGCGGCCTGCTGCCGGTGACGAAGGCGGGGCCGTTCGGCAACAGCTTGTTGAGGGTGCGGGTCGCTGACTTGGAACGCCTCAACCAGGTGGAGCAGGAGGACTGATGGCGTCATCGGCTCCCTCACAGTGGCCGTTCGGCATGAACCGCGAGATAGCCGCGGACTACACCGGATTCAGTAGGGGGCACTTCGATAAGATGGTTGCAGCTGGAAAGATGCCGGCGCCCCGTCGCGAGGGGGCGCGTCTGGTCTGGTTGCGCGACGAGCTCGAGGCGGCGTTGCGGGCGCTTCCGAGCGACGGTGACGACGGTCCCAACGAGTGGGACAGTGCGGCATGAACGCGAACATCCTGCTGCGCTATGTTCACGCCTTCCGAGATCGCCATGGCCGCATGCGGTACTACTTCCGCCGCCCCGGCTTCAAGCGCGTGCCGCTGCCTGGGCTGCCGGCCAGCGATGAATTCATGACGGCATATCAGATGGCGTTGAACACGGCGCCCCGTGTCGAGATCGGCGCATCGAAGGTAGCGGCCGGCACCGTTGCGGACCTGGTCGCGCGCTACTTCAAGTCGGCAGAGTTCGTGGGCCTGAAGGCGAGCACGCAGTCGACCTACCGGAGCATCATTGAGCCGTTCCGTGAGAAGCACGGTGATAAGCGCGTTGCGCTGCTGCAGCGCCAGCATGTGAAAGACTTGCTTGCCGCCAAGGCGGCGACGCCGACGGCGGCGAACAACTGGCTGAAGCGGATGCGGCAGCTGATGGCGTTCGCGATCGATCTGGGCATGCGGCGCGATGATCCGACCGTCGGCGTGAAGCCGCTGCCGATTCGCTCGGCGGGTCATCCGGTGTGGACGGCGGATGACATCGCCGCGTTTCGTGAGCGGCACCCTTCTGGCACGCGCGCGCGCCTCGCAATGGAAATGGCCCTGTGCACGATGCAGCGGCGCGGCGACCTGGTGCGCATGGGGCGCCAGCATCTACAGGCCGGCGTGCTGACAATCCGTCAGGAAAAGACCGGGACCGTGATCGAGATCCCGGTGCTGCCTGAGCTGCAGGCCGAGATCGACCAGCTGCCGGCCGGACAGATGACGTTCCTGGTGACCGGGCAGGGCAAGGCCTTCACGTCGGCCGGCTTCGGCAATCTCTTCTCGGATTGGGCGACCGAGGCCGGCTTGCCGACGGGCTACAATACGCACGGTCTGCGGAAGGCCGGTGCCACCCGAGGCGCCGAAGCCGGCTGGACCGATCACGAAATCGCGGCTTGGGGTGGCTGGAAGTCTCTGAGCGAGGTGCAGCGCTACACCCGCACCGTGAACCGCCGGAAACTGGCGCAATCTGCCGTCCACAAGCTCACACCGAGAACGACCAGTGGCAAACCCAAGTGAGGGTTGCCAATTTTCAGGAGGTAAGTAACTGAAATGTCAGGACATTTTGCGGCGGTGGTAGGCCCGGCAGGATTCGAACCTGCGACATAACCGTTATGAGCGGCTCGTTCTAACCGCTGAACTACGGGCCCCCGCAACCGCTGGGCTGCGCCCCGGGCGCGCCGGGGCCGGCCCTTATAGCCCGGCTATTCGGCCGGCGGCACGAACATATAGCCGACGCCGCGCACCGTGCGGATCACGGTCGGCTTGTCCGGCGCCGGCTCGATCTTGCGGCGGATGCGGGTGATCCGGAGGTCGATCGCGCGGTCGAACGGGTCGCGGGCGCGGTGGCTGGTCGTCTCCAGCAGCCAGTCGCGCGAGAGCGGACGGTTGGGGTTCTCGGCGAAGGTCTTGAGGATGTCGAACTCGCCCGAGGTGAGCGGCACGTCGCCGTTCTCGCCGTCCAGAAGCTGGCGCTTCGACAGGTCGAGCATGTGCCCGCCCATGCGGATGCGCTCCAGCCGCGACGGCGTAGCCTTGGCCACCGAACGGCGCAGGACGCTCTTGCAGCGTGCGAGCAATTCCCGCGGCTCGTAGGGCTTGGCGACATAGTCGTCGGCCCCGCTTTCGAGGCCCAGCACCTTGTCGACCGGATCGGCGGACGCGGTCAGCATGATGATCCCGACGCGGGGGCTGCTCTCGCGCAGCCAGCGGGCCAGCGCAAAGCCGTCTTCCGGTCCCGGCAGCTGGACGTCCAGAAGGACCAGGTCGGGCATCGCCCGGGCAATCTGGCGGCGCATCCGGGCGCCGTTCTCGACGGCAATGACCTCGAGGTCGTGGTTCGAAAGATAGGTCTCGGCGGCCTTGCGCTGAAATGCGTCGTCCTCGACCAGCAATACGGACGGAAGCTGCATGATTTAACCTAATAAATGACTTCTAATGCCTTCAAAATAACACTATTTCTCAAAGGATTGTATCGTTTTCTTCATAATCTTGATACGATCGGCATCGTGGAAATTCCGCAAGCTCTGGCCGTCGCTGAACCGGCCTCCCCTCGGGTCGACGAGACGGAGGCGGCCGCCCGGCAGGACCGGTTCGTCCGGGCCGAACTGGTGCGGCGCCTGTTCCAGGGATCGGCTCCGTCCCGCTACTTCTCCTTCGTCCTGTGGCCGGTGATCGCCGCCATCTACTGGCGGCAGATCGACCTGGTCGAACTGGCCGGCCCCTTCGTGGCCTACCTCGCGGTCACGCTGGGGTTCGACCTGCTGCGGTACAGGTTCGCGCAGGCCCGGCCCGACGACGAGCAGATCCAGCGCTGGGGCTGGTGGTTCGCGGGCTTCACCTTCCTCGGCGGCGCCTGCTGGGGCTGGGCCGGCTATCTGCTGGCCTCCCGGGACTTCGAGCTCCAGCGCATGCTCCTGGGGCTCGTGCTGTTGGCCACGGTCACGACGGCCGTGCCGATCCGCTCCGCCCACCCGCCGACTTTCTATGCCTATGCCGTGGCCACGGCGGCGCCGCTGCTTCTGGTCCTGATCGCGTCGGGCGGCCCGTTCTATCAGCTCGTGGGCATCGCCGGTGCTGCCTATGTCGCGCACCTGATGGCCTATGTGCGCGACGTGCATCGCTGGCAGTACGACAACATCGCCCTGGCCTACGAGAAGGAGGATCTGGCACGCCGGCTGCAGGTCGCCTACGACGAGGCCCGGAAGGCGCGCGATGCCGCGCTGGAAGCCCAGCGCGACGCGGAGAAGGCCAACCAGGCCAAGTCGACCTTCCTCGCCACGATGAGCCACGAGATCCGCACACCGATGAACGGCGTGCTAGGCATGATCGACGTCCTCGAGCGCACCGAGCTCTCGCCGGACCAGCGCGACCAGCTCGGCACGGTGCGCTGGTCGGCGGCGTCCCTGCTGCGGATCATCGACGACATCCTCGACTTCTCCAGGATCGAAGCCGGGCGTCTCGATCTCGAGCGGGTCGAGTTCTCGACCGTCGAGCTGATCGAAGGGGCGGCCGAGGCGCTGGCCGCCCGGGCCTCGGAAAAGGGGTTGCTCCTGTCGGCCTATGTGGCGTCCGAGGTGCCGGCCCGTGCCGTCGGCGATCCGTTGCGTCTGCAGCAGATCCTGTTCAACCTCCTGGGCAACGCGATCAAGTTCACGGAGAAGGGCAGCGTCCGGCTGTTTCTCGAGGGTGATGCTGAGCAGCAGGACGGCTCGCTGGCGCTTCGCATCCGGGTGGTCGACACGGGGATCGGTCTCACGGCCGCCCAGCGCGAGCGGCTGTTCAACCCCTTCGTCCAGGCCGACAGTTCGACGACCCGCCGCTTCGGCGGCAGCGGGCTCGGCCTGTCAATCGTGCGTCGGCTCGCCGAGGCGATGGACGGGGGTGTCGAGGTACACAGCGCCCCCGGCGTCGGTTCGACCTTCGTGGTCACGGTACGGCTCGAGGCGGCGCCGCCGGCGCCGGCGTCCGCCGGGCTTCCGCTCGAGAACCTCTCCCTGATCCTGTCTCTGCCGGACCCGCAGGAGAGCGCCGCCATCGCGCGCTATCTGCGCGACGCCGGCGCCGAGGTCGATGTCGTGGTGTCGTCCGATACGGCGGTGACCATCGACGGCTCCAGCACTCAAGTCTGTCTCGCCGACCTCAAGCGCCCCTGGCGGCGCGACGTGATGGTGCGGGCGATCGCACAGGCCGCCGGGCGGACGAACGATGTCCCGCCGGCGGCGCCTGCGTCTGTACCGGTCGGGCGGCTGGGCGGCCGCGTCCTTGTGGTCGACGACAATTCGGTCAATCGCAAGATACTGGCGCGGCAACTCGAACTGGCCGGGACCTCGGCCGACATGGCGGCGAGCGGCGCGGAAGCGCTCGCGCTGTGGCGTGCGGGACGCTACGACCTGATGCTCGCAGACTTGCAGATGCCCGACATGGACGGCTTCGAACTGGCCCGGCGCATTCGCCAGGGCGAGGCATCGGCCGGGGGCCGGCGCCTTCCGATCCTCGCCGTCACCGCCAGCACGCTGGAAGCGGAGGAGGAGCGCAGCCGGGCAGCGGGGATGGACGGGTTCATCGCCAAGCCGGTCGGCATCGAACAGTTGAAGGCGACCCTGGAAGTCTGGTTGAAGGATGCGCCTCTCGAGCGCGCATCATGAGCCAGGCCTATGATCGCGACCGGCTCGTCGAGCTGTTCGGCGGCGATGAGGCCACGCTCGCCGAGATCGAGCGCGAATTCCTCGACCTGGCCTGGAGTGCTCATCGCGAGATTCGCGATACCGAAGACTGCGCGGCGATCGCGCGGGCGGCGCACCGGCTGAAGGGCGCTGCCGGCGCGATCGGCGCGATGGCTCTCGGCGGGATCGCCGACGCCGTGGAGCGCGCGGCCAAGGGGCGGGATCTCCCGGGCATACGCGGCTTCGACGATGCTCTCGCGCAGGAAGTGGCGCGGGTCGTCGCGCAAACCGGGGCGAATCAGGCCCGCGGCCGGAGCATCACCGTCGCGGAGTAGGAGAGCAGGGCCTTGCCGTTCTGTTCCAGCAGACCGCGCAGGAAGGCGATCGAGCGGCCGCGCCTGGGCACTTCCACCCGCGTGACCAGCGGCGCGGAGATGTCGCCGGCGGCCAGGAACTCGGCGGCGAAGGAAACGGTGGAAGGCGCGAGATCGGTCGTCATCGCGGCGGCGCGCGTGATGGCGGTGTCGGCGAAGCTCATCATGTAGCCGCCGTGGAGCGCACCGCCGGAGTTGCACATGCGTGCCAGCGTCGGTTGCACCAGCGAGGCGCCATCGGCTTCCCTGCGCACGAAGGAGGGGCCGATATGGGTGGAATAGGCGCTGGCCTTGAACGGCTCGAAGCCCTCGGGCACGACCTGCGGCGGCAGGTCGATCCTCGACGGCGCCTGCTCTTCCTTGCGCGCCATGGCCTTGGCGCGCGCGACGTGGCGGCAGACGCCCGACCACAGGGCGATCGTGCGGCCCTCCTGGGTGATCGAGCCGCGCGCGAAGGCGAGGCGACCCGTGACCTGCAGCGGCTCGCCGCGCGCTTCCAGCGGCGGTCCAATGACCGCGCCGTTCAGAAACTCGACGGCGATGCTCACCGTAACGGCGAACGACGTGTTGGTGCCGCCGTCCGCGGCGCGGCCGGCCACGAGGCAGAGCGCATAGTCGGCGAAGGTCAGGATGCCGCCGCCGTGGACGCCGCCCCTGTAGTTCCCGTGACGCGGCAGGGTCGGCAGCACGCAGTGCACCGCGTCGGCCTTTCGGGCATCGCCCTGGATGTCGAAATAGAACGGGCCGACATGATCCTCGAACGGATCGGGCGGCACGAACACGGTGTAGCGGGAGAGGTCGATCGTGTCGGGCATTGGCTCTTGTGAAGCGTCGTTGGCGGGTTTTAATAGGGGAGAATCGCGCAATCACAAAGACCCACGGAGCGAAACGTCATGGCGGAGTCCGCGCACAAGATCGAGATCCGGCGCGACAAGCGCGATGCCGGCACCGTGGCGCATCTCGTGTTCGACAATGCGCGGCGCCTCAACGTCCTGAATCCGCCCGCCCTGCACGATCTCACCGCAACCTTCCATGCGCTCTCGGCCGAAGAGGATCTGCGCGTCGTCGTCTTTTCCGGCGCGGGCGGCCGGGCCTTCATCGGCGGCGCCGACATCAACCACATGGCGGGCATGCGGACCTCGGAAGACGGCCGCGCCTTCATCACCATGGTCCACCAACTGTGCCAGTCGATCCGCGACTGCCCCGTGCCGGTGATCTGCCGCCTGGAAGGCTACACGCTGGGCGCCGGGCTGGAAGTGGCGGCGGCCTGCGACCTGCGTATCGCCACCGACACGGCGCATTTCGGCATGCCCGAGGTCAAGGTCGGCATTCCCTCCGTCGTTGAGGCGGCGCTGCTGCCGCGCCTGATCGGCTGGGGCCGCACCTCCTGGATGTTGCTGACCGGCGAGAACATCGATTCGCGCAAGGCCGAGGCCTGGGGCATGGTCGAGGAGGTGGTCGAGACCGCGAAGATCGACGCGGCGGTCGAGCGCTGCGTGAACTCGATCGTCGATGCGACGCCGCTCGCCGTGCGGGCTCAGAAGCGGCTGATGCGGCGCTGGGAACGGCTGCCGCTCGACGAGGCGGTCCAGGCCGGCATCGATTCCTTCGCCCAGTCGGTGGCCGAGGGCGAGCACATCGAGCGCATGGGAGCGTTCGTCAACCGCAAGAAGAAGTAGGCGACGAGAGGGGCTGCGCGATGAGCAACAAGACTGTCCGCATCGGCTGCCACTCGGGCTTCTGGGGCGACACCGAGACGGCCGCGGTGCAGCTCGTTCGACACGGCAACGTCGACTATCTGGTGAGCGACTATCTCGCGGAAGTCACCATGTCGATCATGGCGGCGCAGAAGCTGCGCAATCCGCAGGCGGGCTATGCGGTGGACTTCGTGTCGGTGGTGATGGCACCGCTGGCGCGCGAGATCGCCGAGAAGAGGATCAAGGTCGTGACCAATGCCGGCGGAGTCAATCCGCTGGCCTGCCGCGACGCGGTGCTCAAGGCCTGCGAGGCGGCGGGCGTGACGCTCAAGGTCGCGGTCGTGCTGGGCGACGACATCCTGCCGCGCGTCGACGAATTCCGCGCTGCCGGCATCCGCGAGATGGATACCGGCGCCGAACTGCCGGCCAAGATCGCCAGCATGAACGCCTATCTCGGCGGCTTCCCGATCGCCCGGGCGCTGGCCGAGGGAGCCGACGTGGTCATCACCGGGCGCTGCGTCGATTCGGCGGTGACGCTGGGCGCGCTGATCCACGCCTTCTCCTGGACGCCGGAAGAGTTCGATCGCCTCGCCGCCGGCACGCTGTGCGGCCACATCATCGAATGCGGCGCGCAGTGCAACGGCGGCAACTTCACCGATTGGCGGCTGGTGCCGGGCTACGACAATATGGGCTTCCCGATCGCCGAAGTGTCGAGCGACGGCAGCTTCGTGCTCTCCAAGCCGGACGACACCGGCGGCCTGATCACGACGGCGACGGTCGCCGAGCAGATGCTCTACGAGATCGGCGATCCGCGCGCCTACATGGTGCCGGACGTGGTGTGCGACTTCACGCAGGCGACCTACGAGCAGGTCGGCCAAGATCGCGTGCGGGTGAGCGGCGCGAAGGGCCGGCCGCCCACCGACACCTACAAGGTCTCGACCACTTGGCCGGACGGCTACAAGTTCAGCTCGATCTTCATGATGGGTGGTCGCGAGGCGGTGGCCAAGGGGCGCCACAGTGCGGAGTCGATCATCAAGAAGACGCGCCGCCTGTTCGCCGAGAAGGGCATGGCGGACTATCGCGAGGTCAGTGTCGAGGTGATCGGCAGCGAGGCGACCTACGGGCCGCACGGTCGCGTGCCCGACGCACGCGAGGTCGTCGTCAAGATCGCCGCGAGGCATGACCAGAAGGAAGCGCTGGCGCTGCTGGGGCGCGAGATCTCGCCCATGTCGACCGGCGGCGTGGTCGGCATGACCGGCAGCTTCGGCGCCGGGCGCGTCTCGCCGTCGCCGGTCATTCGAATGTTCTCCTGCCTGGTGCCGAAGTCGATGGTGCCGGTCACGGTCGATGTCGACGGCCGCAGGATCGCGATGCAGGAAGGCGCCCGCAGCGGCGGCTTCAGCCCGGCGCAGCTTCCCGTCGAGGCGCCGCCCGGCCGGCCACTGCCGGCGGGCGATACCGCCACCGTGCCGCTGATCGCACTCGCCTACGGCCGCTCGGGCGACAAGGGCGACAATGCCAACATCGGCATCTTCGCGCGCCGCCCGGAGTTCGAACCCATCCTCGATGCCGAGGTGACGGAGGAGGCGGTGGCGAGGTACTTCGCCCATCGCATCGAGGGACCGGTCACGCGCTGGCGGCTGCCGGGCATCAACGGTTTCAACTTCCTCCTGCGCCGGGCGCTGGGGGGAGGCGGCATGGCCTCCCTTAAGGCGGATCCCCTCGCCAAGGCCTTCGCCCAGATGCTGCTCGACATGCCCGTGCGCGTGCCGAAGTCGGTGGCGGCCCAAATCGGCTCCTGAAGCCCGTGCCCCGTCACGGGGATGATGAACCGTCCACGCGCGTAGACGGGTGTGTATCTGCACGCCTCAAGATTATATCTATCGATTGACATAGTTTATCGCCTGATAGAAATTGCGCCCCGGACGGCTCAGGGTAGCGATGATCAACATTCAGACTGCGGGACGTGGCCGGCAGGGCACGCAGGCGAGGGGCGAGGATACGCGGCGCCGGATCCTGGAAACGGCGCTCGACCTCTTCGCCGCCCATGGGTACGAGGGCGCCAGCACCCGGCAGATCGCCGAAGGCGCGGGCGTGAACCTCCCGGCCATCCAGTACTATTTCGGCAACAAGGAAGGCCTCTACCGGGCGATCATCGAGGATATCGTCGCCGATACCGAGCGGCACATGTCCGGGGTGCTGCCCCGCGTCCGCGCGGCGCTCGATGATCCGGGTGCCACGCCGGCCCAACTGACCGAGCTTCTCTGCCAGACTCTCGAAGCCTTCATCACCGTGGTGACGAGCGGCCCGCAGGTTGACAGCCGACGGCTCATCTTCGCGCGGGCCGAGGTCGAGGAGACGCCCGGGCTCGACCTTTTGCACGAGAACGGCATGCGGCAGGTCTTCAATCCCTGCCTCGCCCTGTTTGCCCGCATCCACGGCAAGTCCGAAGCCGACCCCGAGATCACGATGCGCACGCTGGCGCTGATCGGGCAGGTCGTCATCTTCTGCAACAATCACAAGCGACCCATCCTCAAGGCGGTCGGTGTCGACGGCGAGAACATCCAGTTGATGAAACAGATCGTACGGGAACAGACGCTCGCGATCTGCCGCGCCGTCGCGCTCTGAAACCAGCTTTACGAGCAACACCATGCACAGACCGTCGCCCTTTCTCGTGGCTTTCACCGCTGCCCTGCTCGCCGGCTGCACGGCCGGCCCGGATTTCGAGAAGCCCGCCAAGCCGACCGCGACCAGCTACACGCCCGAGCCCCTGTCGCTGCGGACCAGTTCGGCGGCGGGTCCCGGCGGTGCCGCTCAGACCTTCGTGCCGGAGCAGGACATCCCCGGCGAGTGGTGGGCGTTGTTTCAGTCGCCGCAGCTCGATGCGCTGGTGCGCGAGGCGCTGCGGGCCAATCCCGACGTGGAGGCGGCGCAGGCGGCGTTGCGACAGGCGCGTGAGAACTTCTTCGCCCAGCAAGGCAGCCTGTTTCCGACGCTGAGCGCCAATGGGCAGGGCCAGCAACAGCTCGCCTCGCCGGCGTCCCAGGGACAGGCCGGGTCGGGGGTGACGTACGGCGTGACCTCCGCTTCGTTGAATATCGCCTACTCTCCGGATGTTTTCGGCGGCGTGCGCCGCCAGGTCGAATCGGCGGAGGCCCTGGCGGAGGTGCAACGCTTCCAGCTCGAAGCGACCTATCTGACACTCACCTCCAACGTGGTGGTCTCCGCCATCAATCTCGCCTCGCTACAGGCCCAGATCGACGCCACCAAGGGCATCATCGCCATCCTCAACAATTCCCTGGCCGTCGTGCGCCGCCAGTTCGACCTCGGCGGCGCCTCCCGCGCCGACGTGCTCGCGCAGGAGGCGGCGCTCACCCAGACCCAGGCCACCTTGCCACCGCTCGAAAAGCAGCTCGCCATCGAGCGCAACCAGTTGATGCGGCTGGTCGGGCGCTCGCCGGACCAGGATCGCGGCGAGAGCTTCGACCTCGCCAAGCTGAAGCTGCCGCAGGAACTGCCGCTCAGCCTGCCCTCATCCCTGGTCGAGCAGCGCCCCGACGTGAAGGCCGCGGAGGCCGAGCTCCGTTCCGCCAGCGCCAACATTGGCGTCGCCGTCGCCAACCAGATGCCGCAGTTCACCATCAGCGGCCTGGTGGGCTTCACCTCCGGGGGCCTCGGCGCGCTGCTCGTGCCGGGTGCGGGCGTGTGGAGCGTCGGCCTCGGAATCGCCCAGTCGGTGTTCGATGGCGGCAGGCTCGACAGCCAGCGCAAGGCCGCGATCGCAGCCTACGAGCGCGCAGCCGCCCAGTATCGCGGCGTCGTGCTCTCCGCCTTCCAGGACGTCGCGAACGCTCTCCGTGCGCTGCAGGCCGACGCCGACACGCTGCGGGCCCAGGTTGCGGCCGAGCAGACGGCGGCGGCAAGCCTCAGGCTCTCCGAGCAGCAGTATCAGCTCGGCGCCGTGAACTACCTGATCCTGCTCAACGCGCAGCAGACGTACCAGACCGCCGTCATCAACCGGCTTCGGGCGCAGGCCGCGCGCTACTCCGACACGGCGGCGCTTTTCCAGGCGCTGGGCGGCGGCTGGTGGAACCGCAACGACGTCGACCCGAAGTCGATGGGCACGCCGTCGCGCTTCGCGCTGCCGCCGGTCCAGGACATCAGGCTTCCCCGCGCCGGTCGCTGACGGCCGCGCCCGCTCTCCCGGATCGACCCATCCTGATCAGAAAAAGAGGCACACGATGGTCAAGAGAATGCTTATTATGCTCATTCTCGTCGGCGCGGCACTCGGCGGGCTGTTCGGCTTCAAGGCCTTCGTCAACGGCAAGATCAAGGAAGCCATGGCCGGCATGGCCAACATGCCCCAGACGATATCCGCCACGAAGGCCGAGAGCAGCGACTGGCAACCGCGGATCGATGCGGTCGGCACTCTGAGGGCCGTGCGCGGCGCCGAGCTGTCGCTCGAAGTGCCGGGCGTCGTCGAGACGATCTCCTTCCAGTCGGGCGACGAGGTGAAGGCGGGGCAGGTGCTGCTCACCCTGCGCAAGGAAGACGAGGAGGCCCGGCTGCAGTCGCTCGAGGCGACGGCCCAGCTCGCCCAGATCACCTACGACCGCGACCTGAAGCAGCTCAAGGCACAGGCGATCAGCCAGGCGATCGTCGACAACGACGAAGCCAACCTACGCAACGCCCGAGCCCAGGTCGCCGTCCAGAAGGCGATTCTCGACAAGAAGACGCTGCGGGCGCCGTTCGACGGCAAGCTCGGCCTGCGCCAGGTCGATCTCGGCCAGTTCCTCGCGGCCGGCACCATGATCGCCACGCTCCAGTCGATGGATCCCATCTTCGTCGACTTCCTGCTGCCGCAGCAGGCCGTGGCGCAGATCGCGGTCGGCTACAGGGTGCGGGCCAGGATCGACGCCTTCCCGGGCCAGACGTTCGAAGGTGAGATCACAGCCATCAATCCGAAGATCGAGACCAGCAGCCGCAACGTGCAGGTGCGCGCCACCCTGCCGAACCCGGACGAGAAGCTGATGCCCGGCATGTTCGCCGCAGTCGAACTGGACATCGGCGCACCGCAGCGTCTGGTGACGCTGCCGCAGACGGCGGTGACCTACAATCCCTACGGCTCGCTGGTCTATCTCGTGGACGACAAGGGCAAGGACGCCGACGGCAAGCCGGAGCTCACCGCCCGGCAGGTCTTCGTCACCACAGGCGCCACGCGCGGCGACCAGGTAGCGATCCTGAAGGGAGTCTCCGAAGGCGACACCGTCGTCACCTCCGGCCAGATCAAGCTGCGCAACGGGGTGCCGGTCGTCGTCGACAACCGCGCCGTACCGACCAACGACCCCGCCCCGAAGATCGTCGACAAATAGTCAGCCCGCAGGACATCGTCCCATGACGTTCACCGATATCTTCATCCGCCGCCCGGTGCTGGCGAGCGTGGTGAGCCTGCTGATCCTGGTCGTCGGCCTGCGCGCCATCAGCGCCCTGCCGGTGCTGCAGTATCCCCGCACCGAGAATGCCGTCGTCACGGTCACCACGACCTACTACGGCGCCGATCCCGACGTGATCGCGGGCTTCATCACAACGCCGCTGGAGCAGGCGATCGCCCAGGCCAACGGCATCGACTACATGACGTCGACCAGCCAGAGCGGCGTCAGCACGATCACGGTGTATCTGCGTCTCAACTACGATTCGAGCAAGGCGCTGACCGAGATCAACACCAAGGTGAGCTCGGTGCTGAATCGGCTGCCCGCGGGCACGCAGCAGCCGGTGCTGACGGTGAAGGTCGGCCAGACGATCGACGCGATGTATATCGGCTTCAACAGCACGGAGCTGGCGCCCAACCAGATCACCGACTACCTGGTGCGCGTCGTACAGCCCAGGCTGCAGGCGGTCGAAGGCGTGCAGACAGCGGAGCTGCTGGGGGCCAAGAACTTCGCGCTGCGCGCCTGGCTCGACCCGCAGAAGCTCGCCGCCTACGGCCTGACCGCGGCCGATGTCGGGCAGGCACTGACGGCGAACGACTACATCGCGGGCCTCGGGACGACCAAGGGCCAGATGGTGCAGGTCACGCTGAAGGCCTCGACGGCGCTGAGCTCCCTGAAGGAGTTCCGCAACCTCGTACTGAAGCAGGACAAGGGGGCGATCGTCCGATTGAGCGACGTCGCAAACGTGACGCTGGGCTCCGACGACTATGAATCGGAAGTGAGCTTCGATGGGCAGAAGGCGGTCTATATCGGCATCCAGGTCGCGCCGGCCGCCAACCTGCTCGACGTGATCAAGGGGGTGAAGGATGTCTTCCCGGGGATCCAGGCGCAGCTTCCGCAGGGGCTGAACGGGCAGATCATTTATGATTCGACCGAGTTCGTGAACAGCTCGATCGAGGAGGTGGTCCGCACCCTGGTCGAAGCGCTGGTCATCGTGACCCTGGTCGTCTTCGCCTTCCTGGGCTCGATCCGCTCGGTGATCATTCCCGTGATCGCCATTCCGCTGTCGCTGATCGGCACCTTCGCCATGATGGCGGCCTTCGGTTTCTCCATCAATCTCCTGACGCTGCTCGCGCTGGTGCTGGCGATCGGCCTGGTGGTCGACGACGCAATCATCGTGGTGGAGAACGTGAACCGCCACCTCGAGGAGGGGCAGAAGCCTTTCCCGGCCGCGATCCAGGCGGCGCGCGAGATGGGTGGGCCGATCATCGCCATGACCGTGGTGCTGATCGCGGTCTACGTGCCGATCGGATTCCAGAGCGGCCTCACGGGCGCGCTGTTCACCGAGTTCGCCTTCACCCTGGTGGGCGCCGTCACCATCTCGGGGGTCGTGGCGCTGACGCTGTCGCCCATGATGTGCTCGCGGATGCTGAAGCCGCACGGCCACGAGGATCGCGGCTGGGAGGCGCGCCTGATCCGCGGCATTGACGCCGTGTTCAACCGGCTGCGGCGGGGCTATTCGCGCTGGCTCACCGGAAGCCTGAATTATCTGCCGGTGACGGCGACCTTTGCGGTGCTGGTGCTCGGGAGCATCTATTTCCTCTACTCGGCCACCAGCAGCGAGCTCGCGCCGCAGGAGGACCAGGGCATCATCATCGGCTTTGCGACCTCGGCGCCCAACTCGACCATCGACCAGCGCCAGATCTACTCGCGCGAGATCTACCGGATCGGCGCCAGCCATCCGGAGACGGATCACGTGTTCCAGCTCGACGTCCCCGGCCAGTCGATCGCGGGCTACGTGCTGAAGCCGTGGGACCAGCGGAAGATGACCTCGAACCAGCTGCAGCCGATCGTGCAGCAGGAGCTGGCGGGCATCGCCGGCGCGCAGGTCGTGGCCTTCCAGCCGCCGCCGCTGCCGGGCTCGACCGGCCTGCCGATCCAGTTCGTGATCAACACGACCGGCGGCTTCGAGGCCTTGAACGATGTGGCGCAGAAGTTCCTGCAGGAGGCGCTCGCCACCGGTCGCTTCATTTTCCTCAACACCGACCTCAAGATCGACGCGCCCCAGGCCACGGTCGTGATCGATCGCGACAAGGCCTCGGCGCTGGACCTGAAGATGAGCGACATCGGCGGCGCGCTGGGCTCGATGCTGGGCGGCGGCTACGTCAATTACTTCGCCCTCGACGGTCGGTCCTACAAGGTGATCCCGCAGGTCCAGCAGTCGTCGCGGCAGAATATCGACCAGATCCTCGACTATCACATCAAGGCGGGCGACGGCACGACGGTGCCGCTGTCGACCGTGGCCTCGATCGCCACCAAGGCGATCCCGCAGTCGCTCAACCATTTCCAGCAGCTCAACAGCGCCACCATCCAGGGCGTCGCCTTCCCGGGCGTTTCCCAGGCCGAGGCGCTGCAGACCCTGAAGGACCTGGCGCAACGCACGCTGCCGCAGGGCTACTCGATCGACTATGGCGGCGCGTCGCGTCAGTTCATCCAGGAGAGCGGCGGCTTCATCGTCACCTTCGGCTTCGCGCTGATCATCATCTACCTTTCGCTCGCGGCGCTGTTCGAGAGCTTCCGCGATCCGCTGATCATCCTCTTCTCGGTGCCAATGTCGATCGCGGGGGCGCTCATCTTCCTGATGGCGCTGAGCACCGTGGGCATGCCGGGCGCGACCCTGAACATCTATACCCAGGTCGGCCTGGTCACGCTCATGGGCCTGATCAGCAAGCACGGCATCCTGATCGTCGAAGTGGCGAACGAACTGCAGGAGGCCGGCAAGTCGCGGCGCGAAGCGATCCAGGAGGCCGCCGCCATCCGTCTGCGGCCGATCCTGATGACCACGGCGGCGATGGTGCTAGGCGTCGTGCCGCTGATCGTGGCCACCGGCGCCGGCGCCCTGTCGCGCTTCTCGATGGGCCTGGTGATCGCCAGCGGCCTCACGGTCGGCACGCTGTTCACCCTGTTCGTGGTGCCGGCCGTCTACGTCATGCTGGCGGCGGACCATTCGAAGAAGCGCGGTGCCGGCGAGCCCGTCGAGGCTCCGGCGGCGGGCGACTGAGCTACAGCGCCTTCAGGGCCTCGAGGGCGATTTCATCGCCCCATTCCTGCACGAAGTGTCCGCCGTCGGCGATTTCCAGGGGCGGCGGACAATCGCGGATGACGGTGTGAAGTTCGTGCATCACCGGCGGGCCGAGGACGGGATCCTTCAGGCCGATCGCCATCAGGCTCCTGCCGGTCCAGCGCTCGCGCCAGAAGGTCCGGGCCTCGCGGGACAGGGCAGCGCCGCCGGCCTCCGGCCGGTCGGGCACCAGGTTGGGGAACCGTCGGACGCCCGCCTTGAAGGACGAATCGGGATAGGGCGCGGCATAGGCGGCCGCTTCGGCATCGGAGAGATGCGGACAGGCACGCTTCATCAGGGCGGCGATGTTCAGGTCGGGATTGCGGTTGGAAAAGTCGCGCCAGGCGAGGAACCCCTGGCCGAGCGGGCGATCGCCCGTGCCGAGGTCGGTGTTCATGACCAACAGCGCCGCATAGCGTTCGGGTACGGCCATCGGCAGGGTCAGACCGATCAGGCCGCCCCAGTCCTGCACGACCAGCACGATGTTGCGGAGGTCGAGAGCCTCGATCACGCCCAGCATCGTGTCGCGATGGAACTCGAACGTATAGAGGGCCTCGTCCTTCGGCTTGTCCGAGCGGCCGAACCCCAGGAAATCCGGCGCCACGGCCCGGTGCCCGGCCGCCGTGAAATGGGGGATCATGCGCCTGTACAGGTAGCTCCAGGTGGGCTGGCCATGCAGGCAGAGGAAGGTTTTCCCAGCATTCCGGGGGCCCTCGTCGACATAGTGCAGGCGCAGCCCGTCGGGCCGCTCCAGGTAGTTCGGTTCGAAGGGCCAATCCGGAAGATTGCCGAACCGCTCATCCGGCGTACGCAGGGCCTCGATCAATGGTGTATCCTCCCGACCATGGCGGCCCCCTCGAAACCTGTTCCGGAGAAGGACGAACGCGCTGAACGGCTCGCTGCTGCTCTGCGCGAAAACCTCAAGCGGCGCAAGGCGCAGGCGCGTGCCAAGGGGCATGGCCCGAAGCCCGCGGACACAGGCCTGAGGTCCGGCCCGGGCGTCGGCCCCGCCCCAGGCAAGACCGGCGGTTGAGCCGACCCCCTCCCTCGTTTAGAAGCGCCCTCACATGAGCATTCTTTCCGATCGCTGGATCCGCCGCATGGCGCAGGAGAAGGGCATGATCGAGCCCTTCGTCGACGCCCAGAAGCGCGAAGGCGTCATCTCCTATGGCCTGTCGTCCTACGGCTACGACGCCCGGGTCGGCACCGACTTCAAGATCTTCACCAACGTCAACTCGTCGGTGGTCGACCCCAAGAACTTCGACCAGCAGAGCTTCGTCGACCGCAATACCGAAGTCTGCATCATCCCGCCCAATTCCTTCGCGCTGGCGCGGACCGTCGAATATTTTCGCATCCCCCGTGACGTGCTCGTGATCTGCGTCGGCAAGTCCACCTATGCACGTTGCGGCATCATCGTGAACGTGACGCCGCTCGAGCCGGAGTGGGAGGGACACGTGACCCTGGAGTTCTCCAACACCACGCCGCTGCCCGCGAAGATCTACGCCAACGAGGGCGCCTGCCAGTTCCTCTTCCTCCAGGGCAACGAGCCCTGCGAGGTCTCCTATCGCGACAAGGCCGGCAAGTATCAGGGCCAGCGCGGCGTCACCCTGCCGAAAATCTGAGCGGAGGCGACCATGGACAGAATTCGCATCAGGGGTGGCCGCCAGCTCAAGGGCCAGATCCGGATCTCCGGCGCCAAGAATGCGGCCCTGCCGCTGATGGTGGCCTCGATGCTGAGCGACCAGCCGCTAACCCTGCACAACGTACCCCGCCTGGCCGACATCACCACCATGATGCAGTTGCTGCGCCAGCACGGGGTGGAGATCGAGGCGACCGCCGGCGAGAACGGTCACAGCCACGGCACGACGATGGTGCTGAAGGCGTCGAACATCAGCTCTACGACCGCACCCTACGACATCGTGCGCAAGATGCGCGCGTCGATGCTGGTGCTGGGCGTGCTGCTGGCGCGCGAGGGCCAGGCCAGGGTGTCGCTGCCGGGCGGCTGCGCCATCGGCGCGCGGCCCGTGGATCTGCACATCGCCGGCCTGCGGGCGATGGGCGCGGAGATCGACATCGACGGCGGCTATATGGTCGCGCGCGCGCCCAAGGGCCTCAAGGGTGCGCGCTACACCTTCCCGAAGGTCTCGGTCGGGGCCACCGAGAACCTGATGATCGCGGCGGCTTTGGCCAAGGGCACGACCGTGCTCGACAATGCCGCCCGCGAGCCCGAGATCGCCAATCTCGCCGAATGCCTGTCGGCGATGGGCGTCCCGGTGGGCGGCATCGGCACCGAGACCCTCACCATCGAGGGCGTGACCTCCTTCAAGCCCATCGAGCATTCGGTCATTCCCGACCGTATCGAGACCGGCACCTACGCCATGGCCGTCGCGATGACGGCAGGCGACGTCGAGCTGATCGGCGGCCGTGTCGACCTGATCGACACGGTGGCGGCGAGCCTGCGCGCGGCCGGCGTGACGCTCGAGGACACCGAGCGCGGGATGCGCGTGCACCGGACCAACGGCGCACTGCACGGGGTCGATGTGATGACCGAGCCGTTCCCCGGCTTCCCGACGGACCTGCAGGCCCAGATGATGGCGCTGATGACCCGCGCAGAAGGTGCGTCGATGATCACCGAGACGATCTTCGAGAGCCGCTTCATGCACGTGCCGGAACTGGCGCGCATGGGCGCCAACGTCACCATCCATCACCAGTCGGCGCTGGTGCGTGGCGTGCCCAAGCTGCGCGGTGCCGAGGTCATGGCGACCGACCTGCGCGCCTCGGTGTCGCTGGCGATCGCGGCCCTGTCGGCCGAGGGCGACACGATGCTGCATCGCGTCTACCACCTCGACCGCGGCTTCGAGCGCCTGGAGGAGAAGCTCGGCGCCTGCGGTGCCGACATCGAGCGGCTGAAGGGCTAGGACGCATGACGGCCAAGCTGAAACTGTCCGCGCTCGACGCCGACGACCTGGCCATCATTTCGGCTGCCGTCCAGGACGCGCTGGTGGCGGTCCGAGACTGCGCCTACCTGAAGGACGAGAGTCGCTTCGTCCTGTTGCTCAACCGTTTCCGGTGGGAAGCCGATCCGGGACAGGCAACCGGCCATACCCGGACCCATTCCGCCCTGGTCTTCAACGACGTGGCGGCCGTGCGGCACCATGACATCCCCACGGCCGAGCCCGACCGGATGCTGGAATTGCTCGCCGTGGTGCTGGAGAATGACCATTCAGTCCTGCTGCGCTTTTCGGCGGGACGGGCCATACGGCTGGAAATCGGCCGGCTCGCATGCCATTTGGGGGATGTCGGGGAGCCTTGGCCCACCCCGTGGAAGCCCGCCCACCCGGTCGAATAGCCTTTCCGGCTCCGATCAGGGGCGGGCATTCGTTACTGGAGACAAGTCGTGTCGCGCGACGCTAACGAGAAACTCATCCTGGCGCTGCCCAAGGGTCGTATCCTCAAGGAGGCCGGCCCCGTCTTCGCGGCTGCCGGAATCGTCCCGGAGCCGGCGTTCGCCGATCCCGACGCCCGCCAGCTGCGCTTCGCGACCAACCATCCCGACCTCGACATCATCCGGGTGCGCTCCTTCGACGTGGCGACCTTCGTGGCCTTCGGTGCTGCCCATCTCGGGATTGCCGGCGCCGACGTCCTGATGGAGTTCGACTATCCGGAGATCTACGCCCCGATCGATCTCGGTATCGGCAAGTGCCGGCTGGCGGTTGCCGAGCCGGTGGAAATGGCGGGCCGGGACGATCCGCGCCGCTGGAGTCACGTCCGCATCGCCACCAAGTATCCCGAGGTCACGCGCCGGCACTTCGCCGCGCGCGGCGTGCAGGCGGAGTGCGTCAAGCTGTCGGGCGCGATGGAACTCGCGCCGTCGCTCGGCCTCAGCCATCGCATCGTCGATCTCGTCGATTCCGGCCGCACGTTGAAGGATAACGGGCTGGTCGAGATCGAGCATATCGCCGACATCACCTCGCGCTTCATCGTGAACCGCGCCGCCCTCAAAACGCGGCCCGCGCAGGTCGGGCACTGGATCGACCGTTTCCGCGAAGTCGCCCTCGGGGTGCCCCGTGCCGCTTAGGCTCGCCGCTTCGGCGCCGGGTTTCGAAAAGGAATTTTCGGCCTTCCTCGGGCGCAATCGGGATACCGACGAGAATGTCGACCGCGTGGTCGCCGGCATCGTCGCCGACGTGCGTGCGCGCGGCGACGCGGCCGTGGTCGACTACACCGCGAAGTTCGACTGGGACGGCATCACGGCAGCCAACATGCGGATCTCCGACGCCGAGCGCGACGCGGCGGCGGCGCAGGTCCCGGCGGCCCAGCGCGATGCGCTGGCCTTCGCCGCCGGGCGCATCGAGGCCTTCCACCGCGCGCTGATGCCGAAGGACGTCGATTTCACCGACGCCACCGGCACGCGGCTCGGGGCGCGCTACCGGCCGGTGGATGCCGCCGGCGTCTACGTCCCGGGCGGCACGGCGGCCTACCCGTCCTCGGTGCTGATGAACATCGTGCCGGCCCGTGTCGCGGGCGTGGGCCGCATCGTGATGGTGGTGCCGACGCCCGGCGGCACGCTCAATCCGCTGGTCATGCTGGCTGCACAGATCGCGGGCGCTGACGAAATCTGGCGCATCGGCGGCGCGCAGGCGGTGGCCGCACTCGCCTACGGCACGGAATCGATCCGTCCGGTCGACAAGATCACCGGGCCGGGCAATGCCTATGTCGCGGCCGCCAAGCGCCGGGTGTTCGGCCAGGTCGGCATCGACCTCATCGCCGGGCCTTCGGAAATCCTCGTCGTCGCCGACCGGCACAACGATCCGGCCTGGATCGCCGCCGACCTCCTGTCTCAGGCCGAGCACGATCCGTCTTCGCAATCGGTGCTGATCGCCGACGATGCGGCCTTTGCCGATGCCGTCATGCGCGCCGTCGAGGCCGAGTTGAAAGTGCTGGCCCGTGGCGAGATCGCCGCCTCCAGCTGGCGCGACAATGGCGCCGTGATCCTGGTGCCGGACTTCTCCGCTGCGCCGCCCATCATCGACGCCATTGCCGCCGAGCATGTCGAACTGGCGATGGAGATGCCGGAGGCCGAGGCCTTGTCGCAGAAGCTGCGGCATGCCGGTGCGATCTTCCTCGGCCGTCACACGCCCGAGGCGATCGGCGACTATGTCGCCGGCACCAACCATGTGCTGCCGACCTCGCGCGCCGCGCGCTTCTCCGGCGGGCTTGGCGTGGCCGACTTCCTGAAGCGGACATCGCTGGTCAGCTGCACGCCGCAGTCGCTGGCAGCCCTGGGCCCGTCCGCCGTGGCGCTCGCCGATGCCGAAGGGCTCGGCGCCCATGGCCGTTCGGTCTCTCTCCGGCTGGGACGCTAGCCATGCCGACCGCAGCGACCGACAAGACGCGGCGCATCGTCGACGTGGTGCTGGACGAGGACTCGGTCGCGCGCCGAACGCCGGAAGTCGAGCACGAACGGGCGGTGGCGCTGTTCGACCTGATGGAGGAGAACGACTTCCATCTGGTCGGCAGCCAGCCCGGGCCCTACCGGCTGCGCATCGGCATCTACGAGCAGCGGCTGGTGTTCGACGTGCGCAACGAGGCCGACGAGAAGCTGCGCGACATCGTCCTGTCGCTGACCCCGTTCCGCAAGGTCGTGAAGGACTACTTCCTCATCTGCGAGAGCTACTACGCCGCCATCAAGAAGCTCGGCCCGTCGCAGATCGAGGCGCTCGACATGGGACGGCGCGGCCTGCACGACGAGGGCTCGGACCTGCTGCGCGAGCGGCTCGACGGCAAGATCGAGGTCGACCACGACACGGCCCGGCGGCTGTTCACCCTGATCTGCGCCCTGCACATCAAATCGTGAGCGGGCCGGGGCGATGATCGGACTGCCGTCCAGCCTGCTCTTCGCCTGCAGCGAGAATTCCGTCCGGTCGCCGATGGCCGAGGCGTTGGCCAAGCGGCTCTACGGGCACAGGGTCTATATCGATTCGGTGGGCGTGCGCGCGACCGAGGTCGATGGGTTCGCGGTTGCCGCGCTCGACGAGATCGACATCGACGTCCACCGCCACCATGCGAAGACCTTCGACGACGTCGATGCCGCGTCGTTCGAGCTCATCGTCACCCTGTCGCCGGAAGCGCATCACAGCGCGCTGGAATTCACGCGCGGAACGGCGACCGAGGTCGAGTATTGGCCGATGCCCGACCCCAGCGCCGTGGAAGGATCGCGGGAGATGCGGCTCGACGCCTACCGCCACACCCGCGACCAGGTCCTGGCCCGACTGAAGGCGCGCTTCGGAATCCCGATCACGCCCACGGTCTGAGACCGTTCGGCGTCAGCGCGTGCCTTCGGCGCCCGCGTACCAGGCCGCGCGATGCGGGCTGTGATGCCGTGCGGGCAGGTTGACGAGGTCCATGAACACCGAGGCGCCGCCATCGGCACCCGCGAGGTCGCCCTCGAGCACGTCGACATCGAAGGTCAACTTGTCGCCTTCGAGCTTCGGCGACTTCAGCGTGACGACGGCATCGACGACGCTGGCCTTCGCCTTGTTCAGTACCGACACCGTGGCGTTGGGCGGATCCTTGGCGAAGGAGTTGGGCGCCTTCAGCGTCCACTCCTCGAGCACGTGCGACAGCATCGCGTGGCCCGCCGAGCGCACCGGGCGGTCGGCGAACACGATGACGCTGGGTGCGATGCCTTCGAGGATCAGCTTGTTGTCCTGCAGCTTGGCGGCGCGGGCGTTCAGCACGAACATCGAGGGGATGAGGCGCGGATGGCGCGCCGCACCGACCACCTTGGGCAGGCCCTGCACCGAGGAGGCGGCCGGCGCGGCCGGCTGGTTCTGCGCGGCGGCGCCGAAGGCAAGGCCGAGCGTGGCGGCGGCCGCCGCGAGGGCGACGGAGAGTCGGAAGGTCTTCATGGGGATCACCGTGCGGCTCAGTAGCAGGGCAGGAGGGGCGGCTTGCCGCAGCTGGGCGCGTTGTAGCGCTGCTGGTAGCGCGGATCGATGTCGGGCGGAGGCGGCGCGCCGGCGCCGCTGTTGTAGCCGCCGCCACCACCGGCGTAGCCGCCGCCATACGGATTGACGGGGTGTGTCGGCGAAGGATTGGACCAGCCGCTGAAGGTGCTGGTGCCGTCCGGGTCGCCGATCGCCGGCGTCTCGCCGCCGGTCGTCTGACTCTGGCCGTAATACTGGGCGCCGTGCGAGCCGATGCCGAACCAGATCGTGTCGATGAACACCGAGGCCGGACCGTCGGCGGCGCCGAGGCTGCCCTCCAGCACGTCGACGTCGAAGGTGAGCTTCTCGCCCTCGAGCTTCGCGGTCTTCAGGGTGACGACCAGGTCCGACACGTTCCCGCCGTCCTTGTGGAAGACGGAGACGGTGGCGTTCGGCGGATCCTTGGCGAAGCTGCCGGTGCGCCAGATCTCGGCCATGTCCGGCGTCACCATGTGGCCGACCGAGCGCTTCGGGCGGCTGGTGAACAGGGTCGCCGTCGGCAACACGCCGTCGAGCACCAGCTTCTGGCCGTCGAGCTTGGCGCCGCGGGCATTGATGACGATCAGGGCCGTCGAATACTGCCGCTTGGCCGGCTTGCCGATCGTCTTCTGGGCGGGATGGGTGATGGCGTTGGGCGGTGCCGCGGGTGCCGGCGTTGCCTGGGCGAAGGCAAGTGCCGGCGCCAGGAGCAGGGCGGCCACAAGGCCGGACATGCACGTTGAGTTCATCTTCTGCTGGTCCTTCTTTCCCGGGCGTCCGTAGCCGCGCTCTGTATAGGGGAGGCGGGGTCGCGTGAGAAGGCCGGCCGTCCCCGTCCGTTCGGCGCGCCGCCATTGACTTACCCCCTCCTGCGGCCCATTTTCCGGCCGCTTTCCCAGAAATTCACCCCAGCCGGAGGCCGGATGGCCAAAGAAGACTTGATCGAATTTACGGGCGTCGTGGCCGAGTTGCTGCCCAACGCGATGTTCCGCGTGAAGCTCGACAACGACCACGTCATTCTCGCCCACACCTCGGGCAAGATGCGCAAGAACCGCATCCGCGTTCTGGCAGGCGACCGCGTCACCGTCGAAATGACGCCCTACGACCTGACCAAGGGCCGCATCACCTTCCGCTTCAAGTAGGCGTTGCGCGCCTCGCCGATCCCCCCGCTCGTACTGGCCTCCGCGTCTCCGCGACGGCTCGACCTGTTGCGACAGGTCGGATACGAGCCCGCGACGATCGATCCTGCCGACATCGACGAGACGCCCCGGGCGGGCGAACTGCCGCGCGCCTATGCGCTGCGCATGGCCGAGGCGAAACTCGCCGTCGTGAAGGAGCGTCACGCTGGCGCCCTCGTGCTGGCGGCCGACAGCGTCGTGGTCTGCGGTCGCCGCATCCTGCCGAAGACGGAAGAAGAGGCCGAGGCGCGCGACTGCCTCGCGAGACTGTCGGGCCGCCGCCATCGCGTGCTGGGCGGCGTTGCCGTGGCCGGTCCCGACGGCCGCGTGCGGACGCGCCTGGTCGAAACGATCGTGCGCTTCAAGCGCCTCGAGGCGGCCGAGATCGATGACTATCTCGCGAGCGGCGAGTGGCAGGGCAAGGCCGGTGGCTATGCCATCCAGGGCCGCGCTGCCGCCTTCGTCGCCTTCCTGTCGGGCTCGTACAGCAACGTCGTCGGGCTGCCGCTGTTCGAAACGGTTGCGCTGCTGAAGGATGCGCGGCCGTGAGCCGCGTCGATCGGCTCGTCTGCCATGTCCTGCCCACGGCATTCCTGATGGCGCTGGTGACGGAGGGCCGCCTGGTCGAGCTGCAGGTGGTGCGTCGTGACAAGCCGTCGAGGGTCGAGGGAATCTTCCTCGGCCGCCTGGAGCGCGTGATGCCCGATCTCGATGCGGCCTTCGTCGATATCGGAATCGAGCGCGCGGGCTTCTTGCGGGCTGCGGACCTGTCGGGCGTCGACGGCTGGCCGCCGCTCGGTGCACCGGTCCTCGTGCAGGTGCGCAACGACGGCGAGGGCGACAAGGGTCCGCGCCTGTCGATGAACATCGCCATCAGCGGCCGCTATCTCGTCTATCATCCCAACGGCGCCGGCGTGACCTTCTCCCGCCGCATCGAAGGCGAATCCGAGCGCGACCGGCTGCGCGGCCATGTCGAGGGCCTGCTGGACGGCGGGATCGTGCTGCGCACCGCCGCCGCCGGTGCCACCGCCGAGGCCCTGCAGGTCGACGCCACGCGCGTGCTCGAACGCTGGGAGAAGATCCGGCGCCTCGCGCTCGACGTCGAGCCGCCGGCCGACCTGTCGTCGCGCATCCCCGGCGAGCGCGATCCGATCGCGCGGGCCTTGCGCGATCATGGCGCGGGCCTCGAGGAGGTGATTCTCGACGACCGCGCCATGGCGCGCGCGCTGCAGGACAGGATGGACCGCCTCGGCGAGAAGATCCGGGTGCGCTGGCACAACGGCACGATGCCGGCCTTCGACATCGACGACGTCGCCGGCCAGATCGACACCGCCCTGGCGCCGCGCATCGTCCTGCAGAGCGGGGTCGAGGTGCTGTTCGAGCCCGGCGAGACGCTGTGCGCGGTGGACGTCGACAGCGCCGCAGCCGGCGGCCGCCAGGGCCGTGCGCCGCGCCGGCCGGTCGACGTCAACCTGGAGGCGGCGCCGGCGATCGCCCAGCAGCTCCGGTTGCGCAACATCGCGGGCGCGGTGGTGATCGATTTCGTGACCATGCGCAGCGCCTACGACCGCGACAAGGTCCAGGCGGTGCTGGCCGAGCATCTGGCGAACGACTCGGTACCGACCCAGATCTACGGTTTCACCCGGCTCGGCCTGTTCGAGTTGACCCGCGCCCGGCGCGGCCCGACCCTGGCAGCCCAGCTCGAAGCGCTGGAAAAGAGCGATGACTGACCGGACCCCGACGCTGCGCGCCGTGCGCATCGAACCGAAATGCCCGACCTGCGGACAGCCTGCGGACCCGAAGTACAAGCCCTTCTGCCGCAAGCGCTGCGCCGACATCGACCTCGGCCGCTGGCTGAAGGAGGGCTACCGCATTCCGACCGACGAGGGGCCAGGCGACGAAGACCTCGACGAGAGGGGCGGCGGCACGTCTGGACAGCGGGGCTAGCCCGTCCTATAAGCCCGGCCGCCAACGAACGATGTGCCCAGGTAGCTCAGTTGGTAGAGCATGCGACTGAAAATCGCAGTGTCGGTGGTTCGACTCCGCCCCTGGGCACCATTTCTTTTCAATGACTTAGCCTGAAATAGGCATCGATTCGGGACCATGTTTTGCAAGCCTCCTCGCAGGGTTTTGCACTTTCTCGTTCCGTTCACGTTCTCGGCTTCCGATCCAGCGCCTTGATGACCCGTCGCGCGCCGCTCGAGCGGGCGGCCTCGATTGTGTAGGGCCGGGCGCTCGCCGGGCTGGCGTGGCCCAGGGTGGCAGCGATGTCGTTCTCGCTGAAGCCGGCGTCGGCCGCCCGCTTGCCGAGGCTCTTGCGCAGGCCGTGGAAGGTCAGGCCGGGGCGGATCGTGCCGGCGTCCACCAGCTTGCGCTTCAGCCTGTCGAAGACGCTGTCGAGTCCGTCGCGGGTGTAGGGCTGGCCGGCCTGGTTCACGACCACGGTTGGCCCGGGCTTGGCGTCAGGTGCGTCGAGGATCGCCGTCAGGCGGCGGGCTTCGAACAGCGACAGCTCGTGGCCGGTCTTGCTCTGCGTCGTCTCGATGAGGCCCTTCGAGCGTGCGGTCGAGGGCAGCTCGACGACGTCCTTCTTCCGCAGGCCGGCGTAGTAGGCCAGCGCGATCGCCTTGCGCAGCCCGCCGGTCGCCGCCTTCAGCACGGCGTTGATCTCCTGCGCCGTCCACGATCGGTTGGCCACCGGCGCACCGCGCCGCCGGCGGATCTTCGGCACGCCGGCAGCAGCGTTGCCGCTCACGATGCCGCGCGGCACGCCCCAGCCCAGCACAATCGACAGGACCGTGACCGTCATGTTCGCCAGCCATCGGCCGCGCGTCTTGTAGATCTCTTCCTGCAGCGCGAGGAGGAAGGCCTGGTCGAGCTGGTGCACCGGCATGCCGTCGATCGGCTTCAGGGCATCGAAGGCGCGCTGGTAGCCCTTGCGGGTGTCCGGTGCCAGTTCCTGGAAGGCCGAGCTCGCGCGATAGGCGGCGATCAGCCCGCCGACCGTTCCCGGCTTGCTGGCAATGCGCTCCCGGATCGTGCCGGCATTGAGCGCGGCGACTTCGGTCGCGAAGGCCGCCGCATCGGACGGGTCGGCCTGGATGCGCTTTCCGGTCGCGCGGTGGTAGTAATAGACGCGGCCCTTAGCCGTGACGCGATTGAGTCCGCGGACGCGAATCGAGGTCATCCTTCACCTTCGCCAGCCAGTCAGTGTCGCCACGCTGGTCCGTGCCGCCCAGCCGGTCAACCCAGGCGTCGAGTTCGAGCCGGTCGTAGAAGCGCTCGCTGCCGATGAGCCGGGGCGTGACATGCGGCCCGACCTCACGGTCGAACCGCTCGTCGCCGAGGCCGCCGCAATAGCGCCGTGCGTCGGCCCGGGAGAGCAGGCGGCACTCGCTCTTCGGGATGGGGCGGCGGGCCATGTGGATCAGCCGGCCGACATCGCGCCGGCGGCTTCCTCGATCAGCGCGTGCAGATGCGGATAGCGCGCGCGGACTTGCTCGAGATCGGGGTCCCGCCTTCTTCCCATGATCGCGGCCGCCGCCTCCTCGATCAGATCGTGCAGGTGCGGATAGCGTGCTCGGATACGCTCGAGGTAGCGGCCGTTGTCCTGGCGCCAGCGATCGACGTCGGCCGGGCCCGCGGCGAAGGCGAGCGTCGCCACGGCCAGCAGGCTCCATCGAACGGCGTTCGCTTCGGCGGGGGTCATGCCGAGTCTTGCTCGGCATGGGCGGGCGGCAGGGCCTTCCGAGGCCCGGGAGCCCGCACGGTGACGTTTGCACGCGGTGGTGATGCAAGTCGCGCCTCAAACGGCATGTCGAGGAACACGGCGCCAATCTTGTGGAGATCGGCAACGGCTTCGCGCGCCACGGCGAGAATGGCTTCTTCCGGCGTGTCGGCTGTCTTTGCCCATGTGCCGCCGCAATGGCCGCCGGTATCGCCCAGGAAGGCCGTGAAGGTCGAGCCGCGATAGCCGTTCCCGGGATCGCAGGAGACCTTGAAGCGACCGCACGGCGACACGGCCTGGTAGTGCCAGCCCAGATTCTCCCAGACCTCCACAGTCCAGCCGGCGCCGAGCCTGCGCGCCAACCCGGCACCATCCTTGTGCGCGAGCCTGTAGTCAGCCCAGGTACAACCGCCTCCGCAGCGCGGTGAGCAGTACAGGTCGACGCCGTTGGCGCGGCGCCGGCGCGGCGTCCATCTGGAGTCGTCGCCCCTGTCTGCCTCAGTCGATGAAGTAGCGCAGGTCATGGGCGGCCCTCTTCGGCATCTTCTTCGGCCAAGTATTCATCCACCTCTGCCTCGGTCATCAGGCGCATGTTCGTGCCCGGCATGTCGGCAAGTTCGGCGTCGAATTTCTCCGCAAATTGCAGGAGACTGAGCGGCTTCGGCGGGTGCGCCACGTCGTCAACCGTGTAGGTGTGAGACGGCACGACGGTGCCTTCATCGCAGCGATAGAAACGCCGAATACGGATCTCAAGCATCCCGCTCCTCCTCAAACCCGCATCGCCATGACGAGCTGCACCTCGCCGTCCTTCGGGTCGGTCGAGCGGCGCAGCACGATCGGGCCGCCGGGGGTGAACTCGACGTCGATGTCGGGGCAGGCGAGGGCGTCGAGCGCGGCCGACATGTAGCTGCTGTTGAAGCCGGTTTGGGACGGCTCGCCCGTCACCCCGACCTCAAGCTCGTCGCTGACCTCGCCGGCGTCCTGGACTTTGCGGGTCAGCTCGGCGCTGCCCTTGTGGATCTTCAGCCCGATGCCGCTGGTGCCGTCGCCGATGGTGGCGCAGCGCGCGACGGCGCCGGCGAAGGCCACGCGGCCGGCGCTGAACCGGCAATCGTTCTGCCGGGGAATCACGCGCTCGTAGTCGGGGAAGGTGCCGTCGACCAGCCGGGTGCTGAACTCGAAATCGCCATGGGCGACCCGCAGCCAGTTCGGCGAGATCTCGAGCGTCAGCTCGTCCTGCTTCGCCTCGGTGGCGATGCGCAGCAGCTCGGGCACCGCCGCGCGCGGCAGGATGATGCCGGGCAGGTTCCCGGGCAGGGGCTTCGACGGCTCGACGATCGCGAGGCCCAGCCGGTATCCGTCGGTGGCGACCAGGCCCAGTCTGCCGGCGCGGTCGTGCAGGTAGATGCCGTTCAGGTAGAAGCGCGCCTCCTCGTCCGACTGGGCATGCGCCACCTGGCCGATCGCGTGCGCCAGCAGATCGCCGGCGACCAGGACCTCGGCCGAGACCTTCTCCGCCTTCAGCACCGGAAAATCCGTCACGGGCAGGGTGAGCAGCGTCGCCCGGGCCCGGCCGGCCCGCATCACCAGCTTCTCGTCGATCAGCTCGACCTCGATCTGCGTGCCGGCCGCCGTCGCCCGCACGAAGGCCAGCAGGTTCGTGGCGTTGGCCGTCGTCGAGCCGGGCTTCAGGGTCGTGGCGCCGCCGAGCTCGATCGTCATCCATCGGTCCATGTTGGTGGCGGCCAGCGAGACCCGGTTCTTCGACGCCGCGATCGCCACGTGCCCGAGAATCGGGATCATGTTCTTCCGCTCGACGATGCGCGTAGCGAGGGTGAGGGCGCGCAGCGCGGCGTCGCGTTCCATGGTGAACTTCATCGGTCGGCTCCGGGGGAGAGGGTGAGGCGCGCCGCCATGTCGGCGGCCTTGAAGGGACGGCGGTAGGTCTCGACCAGGCAGAGCGCATGCTCGAAGCGGCCGTCGGCGACGTGGCCCGAGGCCTCGCGATGAACCCAGGCCGTGAGCTCGTGGTCGAGGTGCGAGACGGGGAACCAATCGTCCTCGCTGATCTCGTCGTCGCTGTAATCGTCTCGCTGGCTGGTCGTCCAGCGCTCGAGGAGCCGATCGGCGTCGGCGCGATCGTGCCGGCGCAGGGCGGAGAGCAGGTCGTCGAGATCGGCGTCGCCGATCTGCAGGTGGCCGGTGAAGTCGGTCATGTCAGCCCTCCGTCGTGGCGAACAGCAGCGGCTCGCCTGACAGCCGTTCCGCTTCCGTCCGGCTCAGCCCCAGATCGTCGGGGCGCATGGTGCGGATGCCGAGATCTTCCGACTCCATGGCGACCATGATCTGCAGCGCGCGCACGGGGATCGGCGTCGAGCGCGTCACCCATTCGACGGCGCGGCCGTCGCTCGTCAGCCCGGCGCAAAGGTCCACCGTCACAGCGTCTCTCCCAGGCGGTGAAGGCCGGCGGCCTTCCAGGCTGCTTCGGCATGCGTCTCGATCTCGGCCGCGGTGAAGTTGGCCAGCAGGTCCCGCTCGGTGCAGCCGCTGCTCGTCGTCACGCAGCGGGTGATGACGTCGGCCATGCGCTTCACCAGCTTGGCCGTCGTCTCCTTCGGCGGCGGGCCGTAGAGGATCCTGTTCAACGAATGGAACTCCAGCTTGCCGCCGGCGCCGCGCACGGCGACCGGCGTTTCGATCTCGGGCCCGCGCTGCGCGGCCAGGTACTGGTCGAGGTTCATGCCGCCTCCGCTTGGTCGGCGCCGTCGTCTTCGAATTCGATTTCGTCCGCGGCTTCCTCGGCGTCGGCCTTGGCCTCGTCATAGACCTGCTGCAGGGCTTCGGGGATCGACACGCCGAGCGCCTTGAAGGCGGCCAGATGGGGCGCGCCGGGTTCCCTGTAGCGGACGGGCGCGGCGAGGCGGCCGATCAGCCGGCAGAACATCTGCTCGATCTGCTCCGGGCCCTGCTTCTGCAGCCAGATCCAGAGCCTGTCCTCGCCTTGGGCCGGCGGGTCGTAGGGCTCCCAGCCATGCTCGTCCATCTCGAGGATGCCCTCGAGCTGCGCCTTCCAGGGTCCGAGATAGTCCTTCGGGTCGGTCTCGACGTAGAGTCCCTGGCCGAGATGTCCGATGGCGCCGTAGACGAACAGTGCCTGCGCCAGCTGCGGGCGCGTCGGCATCTGGTCGATCAGCGCGTCGCGGACCTCGCTCTCTGCCTGGTCGACGCGCAGCGTGGCGCGCGCCTCTTCCTCCCGCTCGCTCTCCCGCGCGGCCTTGTCGTCGGTCGGGGCCAGCGCGACACCTTTCAGGACGACGATCTCCTCGGTCCTGTCGTCGAGGTAGACCAGGGCCGTGACGTCGTCCTTGGACAGGCCGGCCATCGGCGCCGCTACCGGCGTCTCGCGCTCGCCCGACCATCGGTAAATGCGCTCGCCCGTATCGGCCCAGACGTAGCGGCCGTTCAGCACGTCCGATCCGACGAAGGAAGCGGTCGGGTAGTCCTCGTGCAGCGACGCCACGACGTCCCGGGCGGCCTCGGTCTGAAGGCGCCGAAACTCCTTCGGGTCGACGAAGTGCCGCTCGCCGTCGTGCTCGACGATCTCGCCGGTGTAGAGCGCGGGATCGAAGGCCGCGCGCGACGCGGGAACCACCATGTCGACCAGCTGGCGGCGAATGTGCGAGGCGTCGGCCCAGCTGTGCATCTGCACCTTCGCCTGCAGCGTCTGCGGCCAGCCGGCCAAGACGCGCGCCATCTCGATCTTCAGCTCGCCGGCCTTCAGCTTCTCCTTCAGGTCCGGCGCGAGGTTGCGCGCGATGCTCAGGCGCTGGGCGACGAACCGGTCCGACATGCCGATCGCCTTCGCGATCGTCGTCGCGGTCCACTTCTTCGGATCCAGCTCGGCCAAAGCCAGGAAGGCGTCGGCCTCCTCGACGGGCTTGATGTCGGCGCGCTGCAGGTTCTCGATGATGCGCAGCGCCCGGGTGGTGGCCTCGTCGTCGCCGTCGCGCACCAGGCAAAGCGCCTGCGTCGCCTCGTTCATCTTGAGTGCGCGATAGCGGCGCTCACCGGCGACGATCTCGAAGCGCTCGCCCTTCGGCCGCACCACGATCGGCTGCAGCAGGCCCTGCTCGGCGATCGAGGCGGCGAGCTGCGCCAGCGACTCCGCGTCGAAGTCCTTGCGCGGATTGTCGGGCGAGGGATCGATCTCGGCCAGCGGGATCCAGCGGGCCGCGCCGTCGCTGCGGTCGCCGCTTGGCGAGGCCTTGCCGCCGAGCAGGCCTTCGACGGTCGTGCCCATGGCGGCGGCCAGGCTGACGGCCGACTCCATGTTGAGCGAGGCCTTGAGGCCGTTCCGGATCTTGCTGAGATCGCCCTTGTCGATCTCGGCGCGGCGGGCAAGCTCGGCGATGCTGACGTCCGGATGGGCGGCGAGCCAGGCGACGACCGCCTTCTGCAGCGGCGACTTGAACGTGTTGGCCATGGGGGTTCCTGTCAGTCTTCCGCAGCGGCGAAGTGGGCGTGGAGGAAGCCGCGCGGCTGCGGGGCGCACGGTTCGGTTCGCGGGAGGGTTGGGCTGATCGCCGGCGCGCCCTGCAACGGCAGGGCGCCGATCCGCGTCTTGATCTCGGCGATGTGCCAGCCGATGCCGCGCAGCTCGTGCGGCCAGGCGGCGGCGGTGAACGGGGTCGGCGCCCCGTGCCGGTCGAGGTAGCGCACGATCGCGCGGCCGTCGGGCAGGCGGCGCTCGAGAGCGACGTCGCCGCCGAGATGAGTCAGCGCCGGGCGGGTCAGTACAGGGCGGGTCACGGGCGCGTCTCGGTCAGCAGGATGACCGCGAGGCCGACCAGCGCCGCCGCCATCATCAGCCAGTCGACCCAGGTGAAGGGCGCGTCCTCGTCGGTGGTGAGCCCGGGGTCGCGCCGCGGCGGGAAGGGGTCGATCACCGGTTGCTTCCCAGCAGGATCGCGATGCGGGCATCCGATTCGGCGAGGCGCGTGGCTTCCTGCATCGCCGCCAGCGCGGCGTCGACGCGCCCGGCGGCCAGCGCCTGGTCGACCGTGTCCGCCAGCCGGCGATGCGCCCGGGCCGTGAGCTGCAGCAGCGCCTTCTCGGCGGTCGTCAGCGGCTCGGTCGAGAAGATGGGGAGGCCCGACGGTCGAGCGACCGAACGGCGTTCGTGGGCCGAACGGCGTTCGGCCCCCTGAGCGTCAGGACAAGGCGCAGCATTGTCCGGGAGCGTCGAAGGCTGGTGCGGGGTCGAAGCGTTCTGGAAGGTGTCGGGCATCGCGCGGCTCCTGGAATGAGAGGAACCGGCGGCGCGATCGGGAAGGGGCAACCCGCCTCACGACATTGGGGGAGGAAGGACGGGCCGGGGCCGATCGCGCCGCCGATCGGCCCGACTGAGGCCGACGGGCGAAACCTATAGCGGGATGTATCCCGAAGTCAACGGGATAAAACCCGAATAGATGCTGACCGGTCGCGGCGCGCGGTGTAACGTCACCCGCTCAACCAAGGAGGTTTGTCGTGTCAGACCCTAAAGTGGCGATCGGCGGTGAGTGGCGTGTCGGCGCAGGCCGGCCTACGGACGCAGCGCCGCTTCCAGGCTGTCCACTGTCTCTTCGCCTGCACGCTTTAGAAGAGCGAGTGCGGCTTCTAGAGCAGCGCGCTGACATTCCGACAAAGTCGGATCGGCGCTCGTGCGAGTGGCGACCGTCATGGTGATCTGCAGGCTGCCCGGCAAATCCCTTTCGTCCTTCAGCGTGATTTCAACGTAGCTCTGCACGCCGGGCGCTTCGTCTGCGTTGAACGTGACTTTGCGGAAGCCCCAGACCTGGACGGAACCAATCTTGCGTCCGGAATAATCGACCACGATCCGCTCTCCCTGGTTATTGTCGCCGCGACACTCGGTCGGCCGTCGCCTCCGTCACATCCTCGCCCAGACGCCGACGACGCGGCCGTTGATGTGGGCCTCGTCGAGGGTGCGCTCGTAGGCCATGAAGTCCTTGTTGGCGCTGCTGATGCGGACGCGCAGCGGGTCGCTGTTGGGCACGACCTCGACGTATTTCAGGACCAGGGCGAGGCCGTCCCAGACGACGAACACGCCGGGCGGCGAGGGCGTCCTGTCCTCGATGTCGACCATGACGCGCTGGCCCGGCCAGAGGCGCGGCTCCATGCTGTTGCCCTTGACCGGGATGATGCGGATGCGGCTCGACGAGATGCCGTAGGCTTCGCGGAAGCTGGCGGTCGGCATGGTGTGGAGGCCGACGACCGCCACCGCCTCGTCGGTCGCCATGATGGTGCCGTCGCCGTCGGCGCCCATGCCGGCGGCGGCATGCACCTCTAGCTCGGCGATCTCGATCGTGTCGCCGCTGGTCTTCGTGTTGCGATGGTCGGGCCGCTCTCCGGTGAGATCCGCGACCGAGCACCCAAGCACTTTGGCAATCCGGCGAAGGGTGTCGTGGGTTGGGTTGAGAGATTTGCCGCGAACGATGTCCCGAATAGCATCGCGGCCAAGGCCCGCCTTCGTTGACGCGCTCGTCGCGTTCAAATTCAGCGCACTCATGCGCCGTTCGATCTCTCTGATTAGCTTCTCCGACATAGGCGTGAACGTCACAGATGGGCAGCCGTCCGCCAATCGGGGCGTGTCCCGTTGACTGCGGGATAAGTCCCGATTACCATCCCGCGCCATGGACACAGTTTCGGCCCTTCTCTTGGAGATCGAAGAGTTTTGCCGCGAGGCCGACATCGCCGAGGCGACGTTCAGCACCCGCGCCGTAAACGACGGCAAGTTCGTGCGTCGCCTCCGCGCGGGTTCGAACGTGACCGTCGCACTTGTGGACCGCGTCCGCGCCTACATGGCCGCCGAGCGCGGCAAGGCCGCCGCCTCTGAAGCCGCCAACGCAGCGGCGTCGGCGGCCCCGGGAGAGGTCTCGTGAAGCGCAAGTCACGCATGTTCGCCATCCCGCCGATGCTGCTGCCGGGCGGGAAATCTAGGCCTTCGGCGTTCCTCGCCAGCCAACAAGCAGTCGCTCCAGCAGGACGCGCCCCTCGTCAAGGCCGGGCCCGGCGGGTTCCTCGGCCATCCACTCCAGGGCGGAAAGGGCACGGTCGATGATGTCGACGCCTTCGCTTCGCGTGATGAGCTTTTTTTCCGCCAGGTGCCGGAGCATCGCAGAGCTGAGCGCCCATGCAGCGGTGCCGTGCCCAAAGGATACGAGGACTGGATTCGGTTCTTCGTCGTCTGCGCCTGTGTCGTCCAATGCGGGCTCCTCTCTGCCGATCGGTGCGGCGAGCATCGGTCACCGTGAGGTCGATGCGCAAGGCACCCCGGGAGAGATCTCGTGATCTGGGCCCGAATCGCCGTGGCGCTCGGGTTCGACCCGGCCCTGCTGGCCCGTCCCGTCGAGCCGCTCGCGGTGTCGTTCGCGCCCTCGACGGCGCCGGCGGATTGGTCGGTGTCGGTCACGATCGAGGATGTAGGCGGCACCGCGGCGTCCCGCGCCCGGAACGCCCGACGGCCTTTCCGGGAGGGTGGACGATGAAGCCTTTGCGTACCGCAGCGTATCTCGTCGCCGCGCTCGCCGCCGTGCCGGCAATCGTTCGACTTGGGCCAGAGCGCAGGGATCTCGCTAAGAGTCGAGCTTCTCAGGTCGAGGCGCTGCTGCGGTCCTTCCCAGGAGATCGTTCGCAAGGTCGGCCGCCATATCGCGCGAGAAGGCGAGCAGAACGGTCGTCCCGCCCTGAGTGCCCTCTGCCTGTACGGCGGCGAGGGACTTGTGACGGAGGCGAAGCATGATCGTCTCCGGGTGTTCGCCCTTCACGATTTCCCAGTGCACTGGCACTTCGACCTGGAACAGCTTCTTCGACATGCACGCCTCTCGTTCGGTTGTGGTGGCTGGATGACGCGCCCGTCGTTCCAGCCCGTCAAGCCGTGCGATCCCGAGCTGCCGAAGGCGGCGGTGCGGCGGCTGGTCGACCAGAACGGCGGCATCAAGCGCGTCGCAGTGAAGTTGGGCCTCGGGCCGACGCAGACCTACGCCGTCACCGATCCGACGGCGCCGGACGAGCTGTCCTTCGCCCGCGTGGCCGCGCTCACGTCGAACGAGGCGCCGGCGGCGGCCGAGTATCTCGCGCTGCTGGCCGGCGGGGTGTTCCTGCCGGTCGGCTGCGTTGCCGCCGCCGACGTGCGCGGCCTGACCGCCGAGTCGGCGCGCGAGCATGGCGAGGCGATCGGAGCGTTGATCGCCGTCCTGGCCGACGGCCTCATATCGCCATCGGAGGCGCGCCGCGCCCTGGTCGAGGTCGACGACAGTCTCCGCACGCTCTGCGGCCTGCGCGCGCTGCTGCTCAAGGCAATCGATCCGTCAACCGACTGAACCGGAAGGAGCGGGCTCATGAGTGCGATCGACGACATCGCGGCCGAGCGCCGGCAGCTGGTGACGACGCTGGGCTTCGGCGACGGCCGTGCCGATGACTTCGTCCTTCGGCAGCTTGCCCGCGCGGCCGCGGCCTACGCGGATTTTGCGGGACGCACCGACGACGACCGGCAAAGGGCCGTCGGCGGTCCTGCGCTCTGGCCGTGGTGGACGCTGGGAGAGTGGCGGCCCACGGCCGATCGCCGCTCCGATCTCGTCCGGGCCGGCGCGCTGATCGTCGCCGAGATCGAGCGGCTCGACCGCGCGGCGGCCCGCTGATGGGCGTGATCCCGGAACTCATGATCGAGCGCGCCCGGCGGCTCTATACGGGGGTCGATCCCGACACGGGCGAAGCCCTGACCGAAGCCGACTGCGCGCGCATGGGCGGGGCGTCGATCGCCGAGGTCTGCGGCGTGCATCCGCACACGGTCGACGGCTGGATCAAACGTTTCGGCTGGTCGCGGCCACCCTGGTATCACAAGCGAACCGGCCGCAAGCCCGTCCAGCCGGGCGCGGTGGGGCAGGCGCTGGAGAAGCGGATCGAGGCCGCGGCGGCGACGGGCGCGGCGCTGCCCGACAATTTCCGGCTGGCGCGCGAGCTTGGCTGCAGCATCCAGGGCATCACGACGGCGCTGCGGCGCCTGCGCGAGTCCGGCGAGATCAGCAGCGAGCGCAGCGGCCCGTGCCGCCGGCTGGTGCTGCGCGACGGACGGGCGACGGCATGGTCGCAGGTGACGCCATCATACGGCGCCGAGCCGGACCCCGGCGCAGCCGACCGGCCGGCGCGGCGGCGATTGCTGCCGGAACGCGTGCTCGAGGCGATCGAGGGCTGGGCGTCGGCCGGCACGGCGATGCCCGGCGATGTCGCGGCGGGCAAGGCCGTAGGCTGCAGCCCGTCCGGCTTCCGGCGCGCGGTGAAGAAGCTGCGCGAGGCCGGGAAGGTGACGGCCGAGCATACGCCGCACCGCCGCCGGTTCGTCCTGCCCGATGGCCGGGCGACCGGCTGGTCCGTGCCACAGCTGCGGATGAAGCCGCTCGAGGCGGCGCGCATACGTGCCCTGCCGGCGGTCCGCCGGTCGCCGGCGCCGCTCGACCTGGCGGTCGAGGAAGCGGTGCGCGCGCTGCGGCGGCAGGGGCCGGTCGTGTTCGATCTGTCGGTCGTGACCCACTGCGCGCCGGGCGTGGCCTGGTCGGTCGACGGGCGCACGATGAACCGCGCCCAGCTGCTCGCCGAGGCGGCCGACCGCAACGCGCGGGCGATGCAGCGGCTCGGCCAGGGGATCGGGGCAGGCAACCATGGCGCGGTGACGCGATGAGGACCGACGCCCAGTCGCGCACTTTCGACCGCGAGGCGTGGAGCCGCCGCGCGAACGAGATCCGCGCGCGCCTGCTGGTGTCGAAGGTGGTCGGCCGGGTGGTCGAGCTGAAGAAGCAGGGCCGCGAGTTCACCGGCCTGTGCCCGTTCCATGCCGAGCGCACGCCGAGCTTCACCGTCAACGACGGCAAGGGCTTCTATCACTGTTTCGGCTGCGGCGCGCATGGCGGCGCGATCGACTTCGTGCGCCAGCGCCAGGGCCTCGACTTCAAGGCGGCCGTCGAGCTGCTGGAAAGCGAGAACGGGCTCCGCGCCCTGGAAGCCGCGCGCCCGGTGCCGCCGCCGCCGAAGGTCCGGCAGCGCGAGGATGCGGACAAGGCCGAGGCGGTGCGCCGGATTTGGCGCGAGACCGCGGCGCTCGAGGCGGGCGGCGTCGTCGACCGCTACCTGCGCGGCCGTGGCCTGGTGCCGCCGGCCGAGTACGGGTTCGGCGATCCGGCGGTCAATGCCGGCTGGCCGTGCGACATCCGCTTCGGCGCGGCCGTCTGGCACGGGCTGGAAAAGCGGCGCCTGCCGGCCATGATCACGGCGCAGCGGCGCGGCGACGGCGCGCTGGGATCGGTGCATCGGACGTACCTCAAGGTCGAGGGCGGCACCGTGGTCAAGGCCGGGACCGCCCGCGACAAGGCGATGTTCGGCGATCCCGCCGGGACCTTCATGCTGCTCGGGCCGGTCGCCGATCGCATGGTCGGCGGCGAGGGGATCGAGACCAGCTTCTCGGCGATGCAGCTGTTCCGCCGCTCGGGCCTCGCCTTCGGCTCACGCGCGATGATGGCGACCGTCGAGCCGCCGTCCGAGTGCAGCGATTTCATCTATGCGGCCGACCGCAACAAGCCGCACCCCGATCCGAAGCGGTCGAGGGTCGGCGAGGCCGCCGCCTGGAAGGGCGCCCGCGCCTTCGGCTTCGGCCGCACCGTCCAGGTGAAGGTGCCGAAGCTGCCGCCCGGTCAGGAGACCGGCGACTTCAACGACATGCTCGCGCACCTGCGCGAGCAGGGCAGGCGCAACGGCCTGCACGGTTTCAACGGGGAGCAGGTGTCCGCATGACCACGACCATCAGCGCGGTCTATCGCCCGAAGCGGGGCGGCGACTGGGCACCAGCCGAGATCGTCGCCGACCATCCGGCCAGCGGTCACCTCGTCCTGCGCGAGGTCGACTGGTTCTATCGCGGCGTCTTCCTGGCGCCCCGCGAGCATGTCCGAATCGCCGGGCCCGAGTTCGGGCCGGGAGAGAAGCGATGAGCCGCGTTCTCACCCGTGCCGATCACGCGGCCGCGGCCGAGGCGCGGCGTCTCGAAGAGGCGCAACGGCTGAAGGACCTCTACGGGCCGCTGCTGGCCGACGTCGAGTTCCTGCGCAAGCGCGGCTTCGTGATCGCGAAGGAGCGCGGACAGATCGAGATCGGCGGGCGGGCGGTGACGGCCGAAGAGCTGCAGGCCAAGGCCGCGCGCGAGCGGCGCCTGGCCGGCGTGCCGCAGCCGGCCGAGGTTCGCCACGTCGCGCGGACGGCGTCCGGCCTCAAGGTCGGCGATACGACGTCGCTGAAGGCGAAGCGCTCGGCCGCCGCCCAGGTGCCGCTGTCGGTCGCGAAGGAGAAGCTGTCCGGCGCGGCGCTGGTGTCCAAGACGAAGGCCGAACAGGCTTCGACGGATCTCGGCCCGACGCCGCGGCTGGAATGGCTGCCGCTCGACCGGCTCGACGTCGATCGCCGCTATCAGCGCGAGATGGGCAAGGACAACTGGGCCCACGTGCACCGCATCCTGCGCGAATGGACCTGGCTGCACTATCAGCCGATCGTGGTCGCGCCGGCGGCGGTGGGCGAGCGCTACCTCGTGATCGACGGGCAGCACCGCCTCGAGGCGGCGCGCAAGCATCCCGCGATCGACCGGCTGCCCTGCTACGTCGTCGACGCCACCGACGTCGCGCAGCAGGCCCGGGCCTTCGTCGCGCTCAATGCACGCCGCATCGGCGTCACCCGGCTGCAGCGCTTCTGGGCTGCGCACGCCGCCGGCGAGCCGACCGCCAAGCGCATCCACCGGATCTGCAGCGAGGCCGGCGTCGCCATCACGAAGTCGGGCGGCGTGCTGCCGCCCAGGACGACCTTCGCCACGTTCACGATCGAGAAGCTGCTGCCGCTGGGCGGCGGCAACGTCACGACGGCGCTGAAGATCCTCGCCGAGACGCATGGCGACCGGCCGGACACGTTCAAGTCGCAGTGGATCTACGCGCTCACCGTTCTGGTCGCGGCCAAGGAGGTCGAGCGCGAGCGTATCGAGAAGACGATGACGGGCCTCGATCTCGACCTGGTCGCGACCGCCGCCCGATCGCGACGCGCCCGGGAGGGCGGCTCCATGGAGAAGGCGGTGCTGGCCGAGCTGCGCGCGCGCTGCGCGCCGGCGGCCGCGCGATCGGCGAAGGGCGAGCGGGCGGCGAAGGGCGAGCGGCGCGGGGACTGGGAACAGGCGCGGGCCCTCAGCTCCTGATCCATCTGCAGGCATGACGAACGGCGTTCGGGGAGACGATGTCTGAACAAGAACAAGACGACGATTTCGCGGTCGATTCGCACGATCCGACCCAGCGGGACGACGGCCGCGAGGGGCCGCCCGACGGTTGGGAGGCGGCGAGCTGGCGCGACTTCAAGCGGCTCCAATGGTGGTATCGCTGGCGGCCGGACCAGGCACACCGGCTCGACCCGCCGCCGGTGCTGATGCTGGGTCACCGCGACGGCGAGTTCTTCTTCGTCGGCGCGTCGCGCGAGCTGCGTTCCTTCACCTCGGCGCAGCTGCATGGGCGCGGTGGCCTGGCCGACCTCTTTGCCGGCGACGTGCGCTGGGCGGTGCGGCATTACCCGGCGCGCGATCGCGACGGCGCGCCGACCGGGCGGCCGAACGTGCCGCCGCTGATGGAGGCGTTGATCGCCGGCTGCGTCGCCAAGGGCTACTACGACGGCTCGCAGCCTTTCCGCTCGATCGGCACCTGGCTCGAGGATGGCGTGCCGCTGGTGCATGCCGGTGGGGCCATCTACTTCGACGGCTTCGTCTACCAGCCGGGCGAGGAGATCGGCGTCGCGCGCTACGTGCTGGGTCCGGATCGGGCAGCACCGGCGCATGATCGTCGGGGCGACGAATACGCCTGGAAGCCGCTCGCGCTCGCCGACCGCCACCGGATCATGGCGCATCTCGACGAATGGCACTGGGACTCGCCCGAGGCCCGCGAGCTCGCGGCCGGCAAGATCTGGTGCGACGCCCTGGGCGATGCGCCGCGCTGGAAGACGCACGGTTTCATCCGGGCGCAGGCTGGTTCCGGCAAATCGACGTTCCTGCAGTACATGAAGGCGTTGCTGGGAGCGGGCGCGCATCCCATCCAGCGGACCTATTCGAAGACGCATCTCGAGGAGATCGGGAAGCACACCGCGCTCGCCATCCTGCTCGAGGAAGCCGAGGGCGATGCCGGCGAGGACGCGCACCGCCTGCAGCAGATCCTGAAGCTGCTGCTGCTGCTGTCGGACGAGGGTGCGGTCGGCGGCCGCTTCAAGCGCGAGATCGACCTGCACGGCCCGGTGACCATGGTCGCCACCCTGACCGACGACTGGCGGGCCACCGTGAAGTCCCGCGTCATCCTGCTCGAGCTGCGCAACCTGCGCTCGCGCGAGGGCCACCCGCTGCTGACGGACGTGGAGATCGAATCGATCACTGCGGCGGCGCGGGAGATGTCGGCCGGCTTCCGGGCCGCGGCGGTCGAGAGCTTCGATCTGTTCAACCAGAACCTGAAGCTGGCGCGCGCGCGCATCCTGGAGCTGGGCGGCGATCCGCGCGATGCCGACACGGTCGGGCATCCGATCGCCGGCCACGCCACCATGACGCTCGGTCGGGCGATGACGCCGGACGAGGTCGGCGCGCTGGACCGGTTCAGGCCCTGGATCACGACGCTGCGCGACCAGGAGGATGGCGTCGACGATGCGACCGAGCTGTTGATGACGCTGTTCGGCCTGCCGGCGCAGAACTGGCGCGGCGGCGACCAACTCACGGTCGGCCAGGTGATCGCGCGGGCGCGCGAGCCGGACAACGACGACTTCCGCAAGGCGCTGCTGCCGTACGGGCTGCGACTCGATCGGCGCGAGCTGGCCGACGGCACGAAGGAGAGCTGGAAGCAGGCCTGGCTCGCCGTCGCGCACCGGCATCCCGGGCTCGATCGGCTGTTCAGCGACTATCCCAAGTTTCAGGGCCTGCGGCGGTCGCAGATCCTGGGTGAGCTGCGGCTCAACGGTGAGAAGGCGGTGCAGCCCTCCGACCGGCCGTTGCGCTTCGCCGGCCCGCAGGGGCGCGCCTGGCTGATCGACCCGCGGCTGCTGCCCTCGGTCGAGGACGACAAGCAGTGACGCGCCCCTGCAGCCCGCCCCCGGGCCCCCATTTCCGGAGGAGTCCCGGCAGCGTACCGGGGGGAGTCCCGCGACGAGTCCCGCCTGAAAGTGCCGGTGCCATCGGCATCGGAGGGCAAAGCGGTACAGCGGTACGGCCAATAGACGAAGGCCGTAGTGCGCGTGCGCGCGCGTAGTGTCGAGAGTCGGTCAGAGCGTACCGGTGTACCGGTTTTCTATTTAACCAAGGAAAATCAATATGTCTGAGGCGGTACAGCAGCCGGTACAGAGGCGGGACGGGGCGGTACGGCGGGAAGAGCCGGTCGTCACGGTGCCGTGGCAGCCGCGCAAGGACGACAAGTCGGCGCTGCTGGTGAGCGAGCGGGCCACGGTGTTCGATCGCAAGGCGCCCGGCCTGGCGCCGGCCGATCCGCTGGTGGAGATCAGCGATCCGATCTGGAACCACAAGGGCGGGTCGGTGTGGACGCCCGACCTGGTGCACTGTCGCCTGCTGGTGGCCGGTGAAGTGGTGAAGCGCCTGCCGCCGGTGCTGCGCAAGGGCTACGTCTCGCAGCTCGGCAATCTCGCGATCTCGGAAATGGGCGTCGATCGTCGGATCGCGCCGACGCCCGCCGAGATCTCGCTCGCCGACTGGACGCTGACCGAGGTGATGGCGCGCCGGCATCGCCAGCAGCTGCTGCTCGCCGCGCTGTTCGGCTTGTCGTTCGACAAGATCGCCGACGCGCTGAAGGCACGCGGCCAGGAGAGCAGCAAGACCTCGGTGCAGCGCTGGTATCTCCAGGAGCGCCGCGTGCTGGCGGGCCAGTGGCAGCAGCGCTGGAACGACGACTCCCTCGCCAAGGTCGACGGCCTCACCTTCACGTCCTGGGAAGGCACGTTCGGCCGCCGCAAAAAATAGGGTGGACCGAATGGACCGATTTGGAGTAGATTTTTTGATACGATCAGGGAATTCGCGTCCCACAAGCCCGCAGGCCTCCGCCTCGCGGGCTTTTTGCTGTCCAAACCTCAAGTGCGGAGCCTGCCATGAGCGCTCTCTCCATCACGGCAGCGCAGGTGCTGCTCGTCTCCGGCCCGACCTTGACCGGCATCTTCGGCGCCACCATCACCCAGGGGCAGGCGGTCTACTTCGCCACCGACGGCAAGTGGAAGCTGGCGCAGTGCGATGGCACGGCGGCGGAAGCCGGTGCCGACGGATACGGCATCGCGCTCTCGGGCGGCAGCGACGGCCAGCAGGGCGTCGTCGCGCTGCCGGGCGCCAAGGTGACGCTCGGTGCCGGCGCGGCTCCGGCGGCGGGCACGGTCTATGCAATCGGCTCGGGCGCGGGCGGGATCAATCCGGTGGCCGACCTGGGCTCGACCAACAAGGTGACGCCGCTGGCGTTGGGTGTCGGCAGCAACGCCGTGAAGATCCTGTCGGGCTCCTACGATTCGGGCGCCGTCCTCGCCTAGTGCTGACGTTCGACATCAGGTCGACCGGCGCGCTCGTCCGGGCGCAGCTGACCGACCTGCAGAAGAAGCACCTGCCCAGGGCGCAGGTCGAGGCGGCGAAGCGGACGGGCAGTTACGTCCACGCCGCTTTGCGTTCCGAGATGGAGGAGGTCTTCGATCGGCCGACGCGCTGGGCGCTCGGCGGTCTGCGCTGGCGCAATCCGACGGCGGAGCGTCCGGTGTTCCGTGTCTGGCTCGAGGAGTTCGGCGGCAAGGGCATTCCCGCGGCGGACTTCCTGGCGGCCGAGATCGAGGGCGGCCCGCGTCGGCTGAAGCGCATGGAGAAGGCGCTGCAGGCGAGGGGGCTGATGCCGTCGGGTTGGGTGGCCGTGCCGGGACGCCAGGCGCCGCTCGACGCGCACGGCAACGTGCCGGGCCCGTTCATCGTGCGCATGCTGTCGGACCTGCGGGCCTTCGGTGAGCAGGGCTACCGGGCCAACCGGCGCGGCAAGCGGACCGGCGCGAGGAAGACCAACTATTTCTTCGTGCCGAAGAAAGGCAGCAACAACCTGAAGCCGGGTGTCTATTGGCACCTGCCCAACGGGATGCTCGGCGTCGTGTTCGTGTTCGTGAGCAAGGCCTCCTACGAGAAGCGCTACGACTTCTACGGCGTCGGCCAGCGCGCCTTCAACCGCGTCGCCCTCCGCTTCATGTCCGAGTCCCTCGCCAAGCTGCTCAGCCGATAAGGCGATCGAAGGAATTTAACGGCCCTTAAGCCGAAAACAGGTCACGGGTCCTTCCAAAAAAACCTCCATCGCGGGTAATTCGAACCGCGGGGGGGCGGCAGTCGCAGTGGGTTTTTAGAGGCTAAATTCAGAGGCTAAAGACGGGTCTAAAATGGGTGAGATTGTCAGCAAGGGGCGGTTCGCCGAACTCTGCAACGTCTCGCCGGGGCGCGTCTCGCAGTGGCTGACCGAGGGGAAGATCCACGGTCCGGCGCTGGTCGGGGAAGGACGGTCGGCCAAGATCAACGTCGATCTGGCGAAGGCGCAGGTCAAAGCCGCGCGCGACGTCGACCAGGCGCATTCCGGCAACGGGCTGGCGACCAACCTCGAGGCGGAGACGCCGCGGCTGCCGCTCGCGAACACGGTCACCGACCAGATTGCCGAACAGCGGCTCGAGCTGCTGAAGCGGCAGAACCGCGAGAAGGAAACCGACGAGTACGTCCGCAACGGCCAGCTGGTCGAGGTAGACGACGCCCGCCGCCATGCCGGCCAGGAGGTCGCGCGCGCCATCAACCGCTTCGAAGGCGCGCTGCCCGAGTTCGCCAACGCCATCGCCGCCAAGTTCAAGGTGCCGGCCCGCGACGTGCTGCACGAGCTGAAGGCCCGCTGGCGCACCGTGCGTGCCGCCGGCGCCGTCGAGGCCCGCGAGCGCGCCGAGCCGATGCCGGAGAGAGTGGGCTTTGACATCGATCCAGATCGCGAATGCTGAGCGTATTGTCGCCCTGGCGGCGGCCCGCGCCTGGGAACCGCCGCCGCCGATCGACTATCTGAAGTTCGCCGAGGAACACATCGTCTTCAGCGCCCGCGAATCGCAGTTCCCGGGCCCCTACAACCGCCGCACCTTCCCGTACTTCGACGAGGTCCTGCGGGCGCTTTCGCCCGACGATCCCTGCCGCTACGTGACGCTGAAATGCAGCGCCCAGATCGGCAAGACGGTCATGATGAACATCTTCCTAGGCGGGACGATGGTCATGGACCCGTGCGACTTCCTGGTCGTCCACCCGACCGAGGAGAACGCGCGGCGCTGGTCGAAGCTGAAGCTGCGGCTGCTGCTGCGCGGCACGCCGGTCCTGAACGCGATCTTCCCCGAACGCACGCGCGACGGCAGCGACTCGGTGTTCATGAAGGAGCATGCCGACGGCCTCGGCTCCATCCTGATCAGCGGCGCCAACTCGCCGGCCTCGCTCAGCCAGGTCACGATGCCCCGCCAGGCGCAGGACGACCTCGCCAAGTGGGAGATGAACCCGGCCGGCGACCCGGAGACGCAGGCCGACAGCCGCTCCGGCTCGGTCGAGTTCGCGAAGATCCTGAAGACCAGCACGCCGCTGGTCATGCCGGGCTGCCGCATCACCAAAAACTTCGGCGACGGCAGCCAGGAGCACGCCTACGTGCCGTGCCCGCACTGCGGGCACGAGCAGGTGCTGGAGTGGGAGAACATGCTGGCCGGCCTCGACGAGGCCGACCCCGACGCCGCGCACTTCACCTGCGTCGAGTGTGGCGGCGTCATCGAGGAGCACCACCGGCCGCAGATGCTCGAGGGCCTGCGCTGGAAGGCGCACAACCCGAAGGGCGCGAGCTACCATCGCAGCTTCTGGATCTGGGCGGCCTACAGCCCGCTCTACAGCTGGGGCCGCATCGCGCGGGCCTGGCTGAAGGCCAAGGGCGATTCGGCAGCCGAGCAGGTCTTCTCGAACGACGTGGTCGGCAAGGCCTGGGAGACGCGGGGAGAAGCCCCGCCCTGGGAAGCGCTGCGCGATCGCGCCAACGCCTCACACTATGCGCGGGCAACGGTGCCCGCCGGCGGCCTGATCCTGACGCTGGGCGTCGACTGCCAGGCCGACTTCGTGGCCTGCCAGGTCGTCGCCTGGGGCCGCGACTATCGCCGCTTCGTGGTCGACTACTTCACCCTGCCGGGACACATCAGCGAGGATCGCTGCCGGCTGCGGCTTGACGAGCTGCTGAAACAGACCTGGCCGAACGCCGCCGGCAACCGGGTCGGCCTCGACATGGTCGCGATCGACGGCAACGCCTTCACGGAAGACGTCTGGGACTGGGCCCGTCGCCATCCGAAGCACCGCGTCATGATGATGCGCGGTGGCAACAACGACAACGCCCCGCGCATCGCCCGCGTGAAGCGCGAGCGGAACGAGCGGACCGGCAAGCTGCTGAAATGGGCCGGCCGCTTCTTCAACGTCAACGTCTCGATCATGAAGATGGCGCTCTATCGCGACCTGGCGAAGCAGGACCCGATGGAGAAGGGCTACGTCTCGCTGCCCTCCGGGCTGGAGGAGGCCTACTACCAGGAGCTCACGGCCGAACGCCGCAAGCCGATCAAGAAGCACGGCTTCACCCTGTGGCGCTGGGAGATCGACCCCGGCCAGCGCAACGAAGCGCTCGACACGATGAACCAGGCGGAAGCCGCGGCGACCAAGTTCGGCGTCCGCAGCCTGCCCGACGAGACCTGGAACCGGCTGGAGCGCGAGCGCGAAACGCCGCCCCCCGAGTCCGCCCAGGGCGACCTCGAAGACCTTCTCGGCGGTCCGCCGGCGAACGCCGTTCGCCCGGGCACCGCATCGCAACCCAAAACGCGCGGCCGCCGCGTGCTGAGCAGGGGTATTGGATGAGCGCTGGAATCACCCTCGCGCAGGCCCAGGCCCAGCTCGACACCTGGCTGGCGGCCAACACCGCCGTCGCGAGCGGGCAGGAATACGAGATCGACACCGGCTCGGGCAGTCGTCGCCTGAAGCGCGCCGACGCGGCCGAGATCCGCCAGCAGATCGACTATTGGGACGGCAAGGTGAAGGCGCTGACGCCCGCCGCGGGCGGCGGTCGCCGGCGTACCCGCTACGTCGTGACGGAGTGACCATGGCCCCGCCGAATCCGCCGCCGCGCAACCTGCTCGACCGGGTCGTCGGCTGGGTGTCGCCGAAGGCCGGCCTCGATCGCTGGCAGGCCCGCACGCGCCTCGCCGCGCTCGACGGCAGCTGGAAGGGCGGCCGCAAGGATCGCCGGCCGACGCGCAACTGGCGGCCGCACGGCGGTTCCGCCGATGCCGACACGCTGCTCGACCTGCCGGACCTGCGCAGCCGCGCCCGCGACCTGGCGCGCAATGCCCCGGTCGCCGCCGGCGCGATCGCGACGACGACGAACGGCGTCATCGGCGACGGGCTGCGCCTGCAGGCCTCGATCGACGGCGTGGCGCTCGGGCTGACGCCGGAGCAGGCCGACGCGATGGAGCGCCAGCAGGAGCGCGAGTGGGAGGCCTTCTGCCGCCGCTGCGACTTCACCGGCGTGCAGTGCTTCGACGAGATCCAGGTGCTGGCCTTCCGCTCGATCAAGGAGAGCGGCGACGTCGTCATCCTGCGCCGGTTCCGCAAGGATCCGGGCGACCTCTACGGCACCAAGCTGCAGGTCATCGAGGCCGATCGCCTGTGCAACCCGAACTATGGCGCCGACAGCGAGACCATGGCCGGCGGCGTCGAGATCAACGCCGACGGCGTGCCGGTCCGCTACCACATCGCCCGCAAGCATCCCGGCGGGCTGCGCGTCGCCGGCAACAGCTGGGAGCCGGTGCCGGCCCGCACCGACGACGGGCTGCGGATCGTGCTGCACCTGTTCGAACGCACGCGCCCGGAACTGTCGCGCGGCGTCCCGTACCTCGCGCCGGTGATCGAGCACTTCAAGCAGATCAGCGACTACAGCGACGCCGAGGTCACTGCCGCCGTCGTGTCGGCGATGTTCACCCTGGCGATCGAGACGCCCAACGACGAGGACGGCAATCCGATCGTCGGCGAGGCCGGCGACGCCAACCTCGAGGCGAACGAGACCAAGCTCGGCAACGGCGCGATCATCTCGCTGGCGCCGGGCGAGAAGGCGACGCCGGTCAACCCGGCTCGCCCGAACGCCAACTTCGACCCGTTCATCAAGGCCTTCATGCAGCAGGTCGGCGTGGCGCTGCAGCTGCCGCTCGAGCTGCTGCTCAAGCACTTCGAGGCGAGCTACAGCGCCAGTCGCGCCGCGCTCGAAATGGCCTGGGCCTACTTCAACCAGCAGCGCTCGTGGTTCGCCTGGCGCTTCAACCAGGAGGTCTATGGCTGGGCGATGGACGAGGCCGTAGCCTCGGGCCGCCTGGCGCGTCCCGGCTGGTTCTCCAACCCGATGATCCGCGAGGCCTATCTCGGCGCCGAGTGGATCGGCCCGCGCCGGTGGTCGCTCAACCCGCAGCAGGAAGCCGGCGCCGACGAGATCGACATCAGGCTGGGCGTGAAGACGCGCGAACAGATCTGCATCGAGCGGACCGGCGGCGACATCGAGAAGAAGCTCGACCAGCTCGCCAAGGAGCAGGCGCGCATGGTGGACGGCGGCCTGTCGGCCGATCCGACCGCCGCGGCGACAGCCAGCCCGCCGGCGAATCGCCCGGCAATGCCGCCGAACGACGACGAGCGCGACACACAGCGCGACGAAAAGGACGACGCCGCATGACCATCCTCATGCCCAACATCGCGGCCCGCCTGTTCAATGAACCGCTGGCCGTCGACGCCGCCAAGCTGTCGGCCTTCATGGCCGGGCTCGGCGGCCGCATCGTCGCCGGCGGCATGGTGCTGCCCGGCGTCGCGCCGGTCGATCACAAGGCCTTCGCGGGCGGTCGTCCGTCGGAGCGTGCCGGCACGGTGGGCGAGCCTTTCGCCGCCGCCGTCATGGATGCCGAACAGCGCGGGGCGAAGATCCTGCAGCGCTACAAGGGCGTCGGCATCATCCCGATCGAAGGCACGCTGGTGCAGAAGGGCAAGTGGCTCGGTCAGTCCTCGGGCGAGACCTCCTACGAGGGGATCCGCGCCCAGGTCGCCGCGGCCCGCGCCGACAAGGCGGTGAAGGCCGTCATCCTCGAGGTCGATTCCTATGGCGGCGAGGTCGCCGGCGCCTTCGAGACCGCCGATGCGATCCGCCAGCTCAGCGCCGAGAAGCCGACGCTGGCGATCCTGACCGACTTCGCCTTCTCCGCCGGCTATCTGCTGGCCGCCCAGGCGCGCCGCATCGTCATGCCGCCGGGCGGCGGTGCCGGCTCGATCGGCGTCGTCGCGATGCACCTCGACATGAGCCGCAAGCTCGAACAGGAGGGCGTCGCGGTGACGCTCATCCATGCCGGCGCCCACAAGGTCGACGGCTCGCCCGTGCAGCCACTCGACCCCGCCGTGCGGGCCGAGATGCAGGCGGGTGTCGATCACGCCTATGGCCGCTTCCTCGACGCCGTTGCCGCCGGTCGCGGCCCGCGCCTCACGCGCAAGGCGGCCAGGGAAACAGAAGCGAAGACCTATCGCGGAGCTGAAGCGCGCCGCGCCGGGTTGGTCGACGGCATTGCCGAGGTCGACGCCGCGTTCCAGCGCTTCGTGAGTAACTTTTCGTAGCCCGGCCCACGGCCGAAACCAGGAGAGCAGACCATGTCCGACACGAGCGGAATGGCGGCCGTCGACGAGGCCGCCGCCACGATCACCCAGGCCGACCACGCGGCCGCCGTCGCCACCGCGCGGGAGGAGGGCCGTCGCGCCGGCCTCGCGGAGGCGCAGGCGTCCCATGCCGCCGCCGTCACCGCGGCGCGCGCCGACGGTGCCACCGCCGAACGCGAGCGTCTCGCCGGCATCGAGGCCGCGGCGCTGCCCGGTCACGACAAGCTGGTGGCCGACTGCAAGGCCGACCCGACCTGCATGCCGGGCGAGGCCGCCCTGCGCATCAACGCCGCCGAGCGCGCCAAGCTGAGCGCCGCCGGCGCGGCCATCGCCAACGTCGAGACCGCGACCGGCAAGGTGGCGGCCGCTGTCACGACCCAGCCGGACGCGGCGCAGACCCGGGTCCCGCAGACCGCCGAAGGCTGGAAGGCCGAATGGGCGGGCAGCACGACGCTGCAGGCCGAGCATGAATCGGCCGAAGCCTACGCGAACTGGATGCAGGGCGTCGCCGACGGCCGCGTCCGCATCTTCCAGGGCGCGCGCAAGTAGCGCGTCCATTCCAGAGGTCCCTTCAACGCGCGCGCCGATGAGGCGTCCGCCAGCCCTTCGATGGAGTTTTTAACATGACCACTCTTGCAGCGGCGGCCATCCGGCCGCAGGAACTCGGCGACGTCGGCGAGTACAGCGTCATCGCCTCCGACATCATCTATGCCGGCGCGGCCGTCGGCCTAGTCTCGGGCACCGGGCACGCCCGTCCGCTGGTCGGTGGCGACCAGTTCGTCGGCTTCGCCGAAGCCACGGTCGACAATTCCGCCGGTGCGGCCGCGGCGAAGCGTGTCCGCACTCTGATGCGCGGCATGGTCCAACTGTCGGTGACGGGTGCGCTGATCACCGACGTCGGCCAGGCCGTCTATGCCCAGGACGACGATTCCTTCTCGTTCAACCCGGTGGCCGGCAGCTTCGTCGGCTTCGTGACGCGGTTCGTGTCGGCCGGCGTCGCCGTGGTGGCCTTCGACATCACGCGCCTGCGTGACCCGTGGGCGCGCTACACGGTGCGCGAGCTGCTGAGCGGGACCAAGACCTTCGATGCCGAGGACACGGGCAAGCTGTTCGTGGTCGATGCCGACGGCGACGGCGACGCGCTGACCTTGCCGGCGATCGCGACCGGCCTCGACGGCATCGCCATCATGGCGATCGGCGCCTTCGGCACCACGGCGGTGACGATCTCGCCCCAGGCCGCCGACATGATCCTCGGCCCGGACATTACCGGCGCCGACGACAAGGACCTGATCCTGACCAAGGCGACGCAGCGCCGCGGCGACTTCGTCATTCTCGGCGGCAACGATGCCGACGGCTATTCCGTGCAGGAGCTGCGCGGCACCTGGGCTCGCCAGGCCTGACCGGCGGCCGGTGGTTCGCCACCGGCCTTTTCTTCTTCTCTGTTGCCCATACGCCCTTGGGCAAGGCGCCTTGCGAACGTCGGTGACGTCCGCCTCCCTCAGATGGAGCCCTCTCAATGTCTACCAATCTTCTCCAGACCGGCCGGGCGGTGAACTCGGCGCTCTACACCGCGCTCACCATGGGCCCGGCCATGTGGGCCGACCGATACGGCATGACGATCGGCAGCAACCAGGCGTCGGAACTCTATGCCTGGCTGGGCAGCGTGCCGGTCATGCGCGAATGGATCGGCGGGCGTCAGGCCAAGCAGCTGCGCGAGTACAGCTGGCGCGTCGACAACAAGGACTACGAGGCCACCCTCGAGGTTCATCTGAACGAACTGCGTCGCGGCTCCAGCGGCGACGCCATCCGCCTCCGCATCGCGCAGCTCGCGCAGCGCGTCCAGTCGTTTCCGGCCAAGCAGCTGACCCAGCTGCTGGTCGATGGCGAATCGAACGTCTGCTACGACGGCCAGTACTTCTTCGATACCGACCATGTGGACGGCGACTCCGGTTCGCAGTCCAACAAGCTGACCTGGGCGGCCGCGACCGGCACGACGCCCACCATCGCGGAGTTCCGCGACGCCGTCATGCAGTCGGTCGCCGCGCTGATGTCCTACAAGGACGATCAAGGCGAGCCGGCGAACGAGGAGGCGTCCGAGTTCGAGGTGATGGTCGGGCCGACCTTGATGCCCACCGCCATCTCGGCGATCCGCCTGCCGACGCTCGATGCCGGCGCCACCAACGTGATCCCGGCGATGTCGGAGTTCAGCATCAAGCCGGTGGTCAACGCCCGCCTGACCGATGCCACGAAGTTCTACACGATCCGCACCGACGGGCCGATGAAGCCTTTCATCAAGCAGGTCGAGCAGGAACTGCAGGTCGCCTCGATCGCCGAGGGCTCCGAGCTGGAGTTCAACGAAAAGAAGCATCGCCACGGCGTGGAGTGGATGGGCGCCTTCGCCTACGGCTTCTGGAACAAGGCGACGGTGACCACCTTCACCTGATGATCTGCCACACGGCGCGCTAATCCGCGCGCATTCGCACTCCCGGCAAGCGGCGGCCTGGTTACAGGCCGCTGGCCGGGAGTTTCATGACCAGAGGATTATCCCATGAAGGCTTACAAAGTCGTTTCCGGTGTCGTGCAGATCGGCGAGGGCAGTCGCATCGGTCTCGGCCGCCACCAGGCCGAGCCGCGCGCACATCGCCTCACGCCCGTCGAGGGTTCGATGGGCGTCTATGTCGCCGCTTCCGTTCTGCAGTTCCGGGCTGGCGAGATCATCGGGCTGGAAAGCCTCGCCGACCTCGGCAAGACGCAGCTCGACCAGATCGCCGAGGCCACGCCGGCCGAGATCCAGGCTATGATCGACGAAGCGAAGAGGCTGGAGGCCGCGAATCGCACGGCGAAAGCGGCGACGAAAGACAAGGGTAGGCCGCAGGGCGATTCCAAAGCAGCCATTGCCGCGGCGCGTGAAGAGGGTCGCAAGGCTGGTCACGCCGCCGGCTTCAAGGCGGGCGAAGCGCAGGGGAACGAGGCTGGCTACAAGGCCGGCTTTGAGGAAGGCAAGTCGGCGGGAATGGCGCTGGCCTGGACCGCGACCTGGGAAGCAAGCGCCGACCTGAAGGCGCAATTCGCGACCGCGCAAGCCTATATCGAGGCGCAAGCCTCGGCGGCCTGACAATGACCGTCGAATCCGCCGACGACCGCGCGGCCTTCATCGCCGACTTCGGCGTGGCGGTCACCTGGGCGGGCGCGGGCACGACCTTCCTCGGGATCTTCGACCGGCCGTCGATGATGGTCGAGGGCCTGGCCGACGTGACGGTCATCGATCGCGATGCCTCGCTGCTCTGCCTCGAGGCGGACCTGCCGGGCGATGCGGCCGAGAACGACACGGTGGCGATCGACGGCGAGAGCCAGGCGTTCCGCTGCCAGGCCCTGCGGCCCGATGGGACCGGGTTCGTGGTCGTCGATCTGAAGCGCGCCTGACGCGCTCAGAGCCACCACCACGGCAGCGCAGAACGAACACGGGTGCCCGATGACGCTTCACGTCCGCCGTCAGATCGTCCTCGCCATCGTCGACCGCCTGCGCGCCGACGTGCCGGGCGTCACCGTCAAGGCCGGCCGCAGCGCGCCGCTGCCGACCGCGTCGCTGCCCTACATCCTGGTGCATGCGCGGCGCGAGGCGGCGCAGTCGGTCACCAGCCGGGGCGACGAGGTGCGGCTGCAGCGCCGGCTCACCGTGCAGATCGACATCGTCCATGCCGATGTCGACGACGACGACGGCGAGTCCGACCGCTTCTGCCTTCTGGTCGAAAAGGCGATGCAGGCCGACCCGACCCTGGGCGGGCTGCTGCACGATCTCGAAGGGCCCGACACGGTCCTCGATGCGCGCGCGGAGGGCGAGACGCGGATCGGCCGCGCCCGCCTGGAATATCAACTCGAGTACCACACCACGGCCCTGCGGCCGGATCAGCACCTGCAATAGGAGAGAGCCATGGCCGTTACCAAGGGCAAGTCGGGCAAGGTCTATGTCGGCAGCAACGTCGTCGCCGAGGTCCAGTCCTTCAGCTTCACGCGCAATTCCGAAATGGCGGACCGCTCGACCCTCGAGGACGAATGGAACCGCAGCGCGCCCGTGACCAAGAGCTGGTCGGGCCAGATGGCGGTGTGGTGGGACCCGTCCGACACCAACGGGCAGATGGGCCTCGAGGAGGGCGACGAGGCCGCGCTCAAGCTCTACCCGGACGGCAACGCCAACGGGAAGACCTACTACTACGGCGACGTGATCGTGACCTCGGTCGAGCTCGGCAACGAACGCGCCAACCACGTCACCGCGACCATCCAGTTCACTGGGACTGGCGCTTGCACGAAGGCGGTCGTCGGCGCGTAGCGCCGCGCCGCCATGGTGCAAGCGCCGGCGGGCGGCAGGGCTTGTAATCAAGCCCGGGAGCCCGCTCGGTCGTAACAAGGGAAGGAAGCAAAAACAGTGTCCGACAAGCCCACCCTGATCGACGCCCTGAAGGCCGACTTCAAGTCGCGCCGCCGCAAGGAGACCCTGCTGGGCTTCGACGTGTGGATCTCGCCGCTCACGGTCGAGGAGAACATGCTGCTCAACGAGCGCGAGCCGGAGGGTGGCGCCGGGCGCGTCGCCGAGATCCTGCTGATGAAGTGCACCGACGAGGCCGGCACGGCCGTCTTCTCGCGCAGCGACAAGGACGTGCTGGCACGCGAGGTCGCCGGCGAGCATGTCAGCCGGCTGGTCACGGCCATCACCGGCCCGTCCGTCGAGACCCAGGCAAAAAACTAGAGGCCGATCCGCTCGCCTTCGCGCGCTACGCGCTGGCGGATCGGCTGCACCAACCCCTGTCCGTCGTCCTCGCCATGACCGTCGAGGAGTTCAACGGCTGGATCGCGTACACGCACCTGCTGGCCCAACGAAAGGACACCTGACCGATGCCTTTCGACGGTGTTGCCGGCGCGCGCTGGCAGATCGACATCACCGCGGCCGACAAGACCGCCCAGGCCTTCGCGACCGTCGACCGCCGCCTGAAGGCGATGGAGGTGACGCAGCGTGCCGCCTCGGCCGGGGTCAGCGCCGGCTTTGCGTTCGTCACCCGGGCACTGGCGCCCGTCGCCGCCGCGCTTTCCGCCGCCGCGGTGGCGCAGCGTGTGTGGAATGCCGGCATGGAGGCGGCCAACCTCGGCGAGCAGGCCGAGCAGATCGGCCTCACCACCGACGCCCTGCAGGCCTACCGCCTGGCCGCGGCGCAGAACGGCGTCGAGGCCGCGCAGCTCGACACCGCGATGATGCGGCTCACCAAGTCGATGGGCGAGGCCAACGGCGGCAGCGACGATGCGATCGCCCGCTTCGAGAAGCTGGGCGTCAAGCTGCTCGACAATAACGGCAACCTGCGGCGGACGTCCGACATCCTGCCGGAAGTGGCGCGCGGCCTGCTCGAGATCGGCAACCAGAGCGAACGCGACGCGCTGATGATGGAGCTGTTCGGCCGCTCCGGCGCCCGCATGGTCACCATGCTGGAAGCCTTTGCGGGCGGGCAGGCGAAGCTCACGGCCGAAGCCCGCGAGATGGCCGCCATCATGGGCGTCGACGTCATCGCCGCCTGGGACAAGGTCGACGACCGGCTGAAGGTCGTGAACCAGCAGATGACGGTGTTCCAGGCCACGGTGGGCGCGCCGCTGGCGCTGGGCGGCCTCAGCGCGCTGGAATGGACGCTGCGCCAGATCGCGGACGCCTACAAGCTGGTGACGGACTGGGCCCGCAACTTCGGGCTCGCCGTCGGCACGACGGTGCGCGGCATCAACATCAAGCAGCTCGAATCCGACATCGCGAGCCTCGAGGGCAAGATCGCCAACCCGCCGCTGTTCATGCGCGGCGGCGTCGAGACGATGAAGCAGCAGCTGGCCGAGAAGAAGGCCCTGCTCGACAAGGCGAAGGCGGACGAGGCGGACTATCTGCGCGGCGCGCAGGAGAGCAGGCTGAACCGGCAGCTCGGCCTGCCGCTCGAGCCGCCGCCGGTCACCTTCAGGGATTTCGGGCTGCCGGGCCGGCAGCCGACCGGCAAGAACGCGGCCGCCGCCGGCGCCAAACTGGACGAGCGCCTGAAGGACCTGCAGGTCGAGCGCGCGGCGCTGGAAAAGGCTTTGGCCGCCTTCGACGTGCGCGGGCTGGAGACGGTGGCCGAGGTCGACAAGCGGCTAGACGCCCAGGTCAAGCTCGACCAGAAGATTGCCAGCGTCCTGAAGGACGTGCCGCCCAATTCGCCACTGGCGCAGCAGCTGATCCAGGAGGCCACGTCGGTCGCGCAGCTCAACGCGCGCCTCGACGAGCGCAAGCGGATCCTGACCGAGGCCGAGCGGGTGACCGGCCAGTTCGGCGATGGCAGCCGCGCCGCGGCGCGCGCCACGGCCGATCTCAACGCGATGCTGGCCGCCGGCGCGATCGACGCCGGGACCTACGAGCGCGCGCTGAAGGCCACGAAGGAGGCCGCCGACGAGCAGGCCCGCGCGGCCCGTGGCGCGGCGGGTGGGTTCGACGGCTTCATGGCCGGGGTCGAGCAGTATGGTGCGGAGATGCAGAAGGCCAACTCGGCTTTCGAACTGGGCAAGTACACGGCGCAGGAATTCGGCTCTGTCTTCTCCGGCGTCAACCAGGGGCTGCGCGAGGGCAAGGATCTCTGGAAGAGCCTCGGCGATTCCGCCGTCACGGCGCTCGGCCGCATCGCCGACAAGCTGATCGAGATGGCCGCCCAGAACCTGTTCGCCAGTGCCTTCGGCATGGGTGGCGGTGGTGGCGGTGGCATGGGTGGCGGCATGGGCGGCGGCATCCTGAACCTGTTCGGCGGCGGGTCGAGCGGCACTTCGTCCGGCCTGTTCGACGGCATCATGGGCGCCTTCAACTTCTTCCCGACCTTCGCGACCGGCGGCATCCCGCCCGTCGGCTCGCCCTACATCGTGGGCGAGAACGGCCCCGAGGTCCGCATCGACGGCCGCCCCGGCCAGATCTTCAACCGCGACCAGTGGGCGCGCGTGAACAGTGGGCGCGACGCCCAACCCGTCGTCGTGCATGTCTACGCCAACGAGGAGTTCGTCACCGCGAAGGCGGAGGGCGCGGCGGTGCGGGTCGTCAACAGGGCAACCCCTGGCATCGTCAGGACGTCAGTGAAGAAGGCCGGCGAGCAGGCGCCCGCCGTGATGGCGCGTCACCAGGCGCAACGCGGAGGCGAGTGGCGTGACTGATGTCCTTCTCTGGCCCGCGTCGGTCCTGAAACCGCTCGAGGTCCAGGCCGACGTCGTCGCCTTCTCGCGCTCCGGCGGCACCACCTTGGGCGGCCTGCAGCGTGTCACCCGCACCGATCGCGGCTGGTGGTCGATCGTCTTTCGCGGGGTGCTTCTCTCGACGGCGGCCGAGCGACGCCTGTGGAACGCCGTCGCCGAGCATTGCGGCGGCATGGCGGGAAAGCTGGCCGTCCCGGTCCGATCGTTCGACTCCGCGCCCTGGCCCGCCGGCACGGTCAACGGCCTGCTGCTGACGTCGCATTCCGACGGCACGTCGCACAGCGACGGCAGCCAGTATGGCCAGCCGCCGATCGGCGTTTCCCTGGTGAGTGCCGCCGCGATCGGCGCGACTTCCGTTACTCTGCGCATCGGCTACGGGATCGAGGATCTGGCTGGCGTTCGCTTCAGCTACCAGCACGCGATGTACCGGACCGGCCTGCCGACCCTGATCGCCGGCAGCGACTGGACGGTGCCGATCAGCCCGGCGATCCGCGCGCCCATACCGGCCGGCGCCGCCCTCGAGTTCGGCCTGCCGACCTGCCTGGTGAGACTGGCCAGCGACCGCGAGATGGACGTGAACTTCAGCCGGGGTGGTGTCGATCGGCGCGACGTGGCCTTCGTCGAGGCGGCTGACGTGTGGTCTGACGCAGCAGCGTCTTGACAAGTAATATCGCCGCCCGCATCGTGCGCGGGCTGCTGAAAACAGCGTTGTAGGCGGATACCGGTCCCGAAAGTTGCCGGTATTTTTGCGCCCGATTATGGCCGGGAGTCCGCGGATACAAGACCCGAAAGGGGAAGAAGCGGGCCTGCCCTACGACAGGTTTTCAGCTCCCGGTTGCCGGCGCCGTTCGCCGGTGTGGCCTGAAAAGCCATCGTAGGAGCGCACCATGTCGACCGTGAAAGCGAACGCCGTTCGCTGGACACCCGCGCGCATCCAGCGCGCGCTGCTCTGCCCCAAGCCCCGGGGCGCGATTGCCCGGGCGCGGGCCGTCATCAAGCCCGGCGCCCTGACGCCGCTCGAACGCACCCTGATCCGCTACATCGCGGACCATGCCGGCCGGATCGACCTGCCGGCGCCCCAGGACTGGCACGCCGAGCCCAACGTTGGTTGGCTGCTGGTGCCGTGCCCGCGCTGGGTGCTGCACAATCTCGAACTCTTCGAATCGGAGATCGAGGAATGCGAAGGGGACTCGGACGGGGAGGAAGACACCGACGCCGAGCCCGACGAGGCCGAGCCTGACGCGGACGAAGAGCCGGATGGCGACGAGGAGCCCATCGAGAGCTGGGGGCCGTGATGGCGGCGTGTTCGGTGGAGGGGTGTGGGCGGTTGGCCTACGGTCGCGGCCTGTGTAGTGCTCACTGGCAGCGATGGCGGCGACATGGCGATCCGAACGGAGGTAGGGCGGCGAAAGGTGCGGGTCTCAGCTTTGTTTACTCAGTCTTGGAGCGAGAAGAGGATAGTTGCATAGATTGGCCGTACGGCGCCGGTAAGGCTGGTTATGGCGAGACTTGGTACGACGGCAAAGTTCGGACGGTGCACACGCTGGTCTGTGAGTTGAAGCATGGGCGAAGGCCGTCGAATCAACACGATTCAGCACATTCCTGTGGTCGGCGTATTTGCTGCAACCATCGCCACCTGCGTTGGGCGACGCGTGGGGAAAACGTCGCTGATGCGGTCAGGCACGGCACGCAGGTGCGCGGCGAAAAGACCCATAATGCAAAATTGAAGGAAGCCGAGGTTCGGGAAATTCGCCGGCTCCAGGGCATCTGCACGCAAGAAGAACTAGCGGCGCGCTACGGTGTTCATCGAGCACATATAAAGGATATTCAGCAACGCCGCCGTTGGGCCTGGTTGAGCTAGGCCTTCGTGCTTCCCCATCGGACGGTTATCTGGCGGTTCCCGAGCGTGCCCTCTCCGACCGAGGCGCTGCCGTTGAGTTGGACGGTTCCGATCTCGCCATTGTTGCAGGTGAACGTGGCTCTGCCGTTTGAGCCGGTCCCGTTGTAGGCATAGGTGCCGACGCAGGTAAGCCCTCGGTTGCTTACGAGGTTCACGATGCCGCTCGCGTCCCAGTAGCCGGTCGCTACAGCGGTTCCCGTAAACGTCTCTCCATCGCTTGTAGTGCCGGTGATTTTCGCCCCGGCGTCGCAGCCAGCCAGCAAGGCCAACAGGCCGACCTTCAACAAAAACCGTTCCATCGCTGTCTCCCCGATGCGGTGAGCCATTCGGAAGGCGCTTGCTCGAATGACCAGGTCACTTCGTATCCTATGCCAGTTCGACTGGCCGACCGAGGCGGTGTCGCGGCTGTGGGACGGCGCGGGGCCGTTCGTCGATTCGGACGGCAATGTGTGGCGGGGCTGCACCTTGGCCGACGGGATCGACGACATCGAGCTCGCGATCAACGGCGAGGCGGCGGCCCTCAACATCGCGCTGATGGGGGTCGGGGCTGCCGCCGCCGATGCGGTCTGGCTGTCCTATACCAACGATCAGATCGTCGGCGCCGTCGTCCGCATCCTGATCCAGCCCTGCGATGCCGACGATCAGCCGGTCGGCGACCGCGAGGTGATGTTCACCGGGCGCATCGACAACGTGATCTTCGACGACGCCGTCTCAGGTGACCGGCCCGTCTCCGCAATCACGGCCGAGGTCGTCAACCGCTTCACCCTGCGGCGCCTCGAGAAC
>Ga0255172_1000025_pt1 | contig 153159 bp, 183 predicted proteins | sample Atl_Yuk_RepC_8d_FD_189952 | JGI IMG/M metagenome (GOLD analysis project Ga0255172, IMG submission 189952) | Freshwater microbial communities from Altamaha River, Georgia, United States - Atl_Yuk_RepC_8d | ecosystem: Environmental > Aquatic > Freshwater > River | place: USA: Georgia | collected... | reverse complement strand
CATGTATAGCATCGGCGAATTTCTTAGCCTGTGCAATATCAGGTGTACTAGTTTCGAACCATAAGAGATCAGCGTAAGGGGCATAAGCAAGACCTCTCCTAATACATGCATCAAGCCCATTTTTAAACTTGTAAAAACCTTCTTCAGTGCGTTCATCGATAATAAAATCCTTGTCCAATGGATCGTGATTGCTAGTGATAAGTGTTGCCGATTCTGCATCTGTACGTGCTAGAATAACTGTGTCAACTCCTGCCACATCTGCGGCTAACCTTGCAGCCTGTAAGTTACGAATAGCTTGGCTAGTTGGGATTAGAACCTTGCCGCCTAAGTGCCCACATTTCTTTTCGCTAGATAGTTGATCTTCAAAATGTACTGCGGCTGCGCCTGCTTCGATCATCGCTGACATTAGTTCGTATGCGTTTAGTGCTCCGCCGAATCCCGCTTCAGCATCTGCTACGATTGGTAGAAAGTAATCTGTTTCTACTTTACCTTCTGAATATTCAATCTGATCAGCACGACGGAATGCATTGTTAATCTGTTTAACAATCGTTGGTACTGAATTTACTGGGTATAGACTTTGGTCTGGGTATACTTGATTAGCTGTATTAGCAGCAGCAGCCACTTGCCAACCTGATAGATAAATCGCTTTTAGTCCTGCTTTGGCATGTTGAACAGCCTGTTGGCCGCTGTATGCTCCTAGCGTTGCGACATAGGGTTCTGTCGCTAATAGCTCACGTAGTTTTGTGGCACCACGTTTAGCTAGTGTATGCTCTATTTGCACAGAGCCTTGTAGTTTACGGACTGTGTCTTGTGTGTAGTTACGCTTCTTCATTCATATCTCCTTAAAAGCCTAGTATTTATGGCTCTGCACAAGAGAATGATGCTCACTTTAGGAACGGTCCTCGGGCACGACTCCTACTCCGTTCCAGCCCAGCAGCCGGGCCACCCTGTAACGCATAACGTCCTAAGGTAGGGTGTTCTTACTCTTCTCGTTGTAGTTCAAACGTGAAGTCGTCTAAGTTAATATTTGGATGTCTTGCTAGAAGTTTTTGTTGTGCATCATCTCTGCTTTCTGCAGGGATACGTGCTGTACGTCCTGTTTGAGTATGTGTGACTAACCAGGTACCTTCACCATCGTTAGAGTCGCCTTCTTCTTTGTCGGCTTTAGGAGCTTCGCTGGCGTATGATAATGGGAATCTGCGTTTAATATCAGCAACACTCTGTGCAATATCATACCCACCTGATACTATACCTGTGCTGTTAGATTTGATTTCTTCGCCTTTCTGTTCAATAGCTGCAACGATGCGTTTCATCAACCCAGGAAATAGTTCAGAGAATCTTTCATCACTGCGCACAGTCTGGTTACCGTTGTTCAACTGGTTAGTTGGGGCATGCATCTGCCACTTACCGTTGACATCGTCTGCGTTTTGTTTGTCAAAGATACTAACGATAGGGCCGTCATCGGCGTAACGATTAAACCATTGAAGTCCCGAGCTAGATCCTGTACAGAAACTTGCTTGGTATCCGTGTTCGTTGTTGAATGTATAACATGAACCATAGTTCATAGGAACAGTTACTAGGAAACGATCATCGTCGATCAGTGTGATTTCTTTCTTTTCGCGCTTGTGTTTTTCAATGACTTCTGCGTCTTTGATTCTACGTAGTTCGTTTTGATAATCGCGATCACGAACGATGTTCTGTATCTGTCTTAGGCTTTTGAATCTGTTAAAATCTTGATCTTTTTCTTTTAGTCTACCGCGTATACTTAGAGCTTTCCATGCACCTAGTGCATCTCCACCTTCACCGTTGACGTCTTCATAATCTAGTTGTCCGTTTACATATAAACGAGTTAACCATTCATCAAACTTGCCGTCGGCAGAAACATCGCCGTAGTCTGTGGCTCTTAGGCTCTGGTCTAATAGATCGCTCCATAGCTTTACGATCTGTTCGTCTGTAGGCTTAGGTCCTAGCTTGCCTATTAGATGTTTTGGAATAGTGTGATCGTGTCGCATAGCGATACCGATCATCTTGATCATCTTGGGATCTTTGATCTTGGCAGCAACATTGGCTTCGAATATTTGTTTTAGTTTCATCCTGAAATCAAACTCCTCTTAAAGAATGCCAATATCGTTCCTATCTTGCTAGTATCACCAGATGAAATATCTTTTAATAGTTTCTGTGGTCCTTCTGGAAACTGTGAACTGTAACTACCACTGCCGTATCTGCTGCGTGTGATTTCGCCAGTTTCATCTGGATAGTAATGTGATGCGGCCATTAGTACTGCTGAGTTTATGGCAGTGTTTAAGAATCCAGGAGTATCTCCTCCGACTTCTAGAGCATCGATTCCATTCTGTAATCGTTGTATGTGTTCTAGTTTATGTTTGGCTTTTTCAAAAGCATCATTCTTGATTTGATTGGCTACGTGTCCTTTGACATCGGCTATGGCGGCGTTCATTGCTTTAACCCATAGTGGTCGAAACTTTGTCAAAAGTTTTTCTTGATTCATTTCTGTAGGCGAGCTTGTGCCACGTAGCTCTTGACGTTTGCGTTGTACGTCTTTGACTTTGCCTTGCTCTTTACCTGTAAAGAACTTATAACTCTTAGGATTACCGATCTGTCCTTTTAGGAAATCTAATATGTTTCCGCCACGATCATCTGTTTTTGTTGCTGGTTCGCCGCCTGCACTAGCTACTGCTGTATATGAACGACCATCATACTTGATAGCACCCGTGCCTGTGGCTCCTTTGATCAATACCCATGTGCCTTTGTAGTTAGATTTAAGATCATTCCAAAGGATCTTAGGTATTGGTTGATATTGTTGGTCGTGTGATAGACCCATCTTGGTGTGAAGATACTGCACAGTCTGTTGTGCGCCTGGATGCCCTTTGACCATGTCTAATGTGCTACTAGCTTCTACTAGAGTAGATTCACATAGTCGAGCAAATAGTTGACAGCTTTCTAATCTCATCTTGTATTTATCGGTTAGGTAGTCTAGGACGATCATGTCCTAGAGCTCTGGGGTTTTCTACTGGGTGTACACTATCCTGTTCAGGCCAGCTATAGATATAATCACCAAACTCATCTCGTACTAATAGCCAGCGTATTCCGCCTGCAGAGTACTGATGTATCTGTGCTTGATATCCTGGGATAGTTGTATCAAAATCTATATCGCCTGTACCTACATCTTCGCCATTTTCGCGAGCCCAGTTTCCTACAGCATTTACTTCTTGTCTAGTATTAGGTCCTTGTCCGTTAAGATTACCAATCATCCAAATATCATTTGTTTCTGTGCGAGTAAACGATCTAAACAGATGTCTGCCTAGTGTACGGATAGCACGTTGCATATTGCCTGGAAGATTAGCCACTTGATGGAACTCGGGATTTTGTATACCTGCTGCTGCTAGATTGGTTCCAGCGACTGCAGGCAAGTTACGAGTGTTAACATCAACCGCTGGTAAGTTTTGTTGATCAGGTTCAGGATATCCTGGATCATCTGGATCTGCATCTATGTCTCGCATACGACCAAGCAGGTCTCGCATACGTTGATTAGGTTCTATGTTTCTTGTAGCTCTATGTGTATCAGACTGACTGGCTCTGCGCTGTTGCGGAGCATCACCTCGGGGTTCATCACGGGGTTCATCTCTACGCTCTGGTTCAGGAGCCGAAGGTAGATTATCTGCTTTGGGAGAGAAGAGATCGTCAAAACCGGACCAATCAATATCCTTATCTTTGAGATCTTGTTTTTTCTTTTTGTCCGCTTCGAGCAGATAATCACGAAAGGTTTTCATTAATCGGCTTTCCCGCACTTGGCACGTTTAGCATTTGTTAATGCTCCAAAATCTACTGGCCATTCTTGACCTGGTTGTAGCTCTTTAGCATTGGCAGGATATTTAAATGTTATTCCTGCTTGTTTTTGTATATCAGCTACGGGCATACGGAACTTGGTCAAGTCATTGCCTAGATTGCCATAAGGTTTATTGTGTGGGAATGCCCAGCCTGCTATGGCACCTGTTTGTTGATCGATAACGATCTTATAATATCCATGCGGAACGATGACTCCATTTCCGATAAATGGATCACCAGCGCCATAGAATGCCCCCACGTATATGGTAAAAGGACGATTCTGCTGTACCGCCCACCCACGGACTGATGTTTCCAGTAGTTTCCAAATTCCACGATTTAAACTTCCGTGCTGTGGATACATATTGGTCATCAAAAAACTCTCATACTCCACGATCTGTGACCAACTTAAGTCACCATCGGGAGCGGCATGTCCTTTGTCGTAGCCTGTGCCTGCGTAGTCATTAGGAGTTGGTCCTCCTGGAACTGACTGGTCCGCAACGAATGCGTTCGTACGTGGAAAGCATCCTAAGGCATTTTGTGGAAGTAGTGTGTAGGCCACGTAAGCAGGTATCTTTACAGGAGCATCATATGCTACTAGATATGCTTCTCTGCAGATAGGCTGTGCCGGTCTGCTTGATTGTGCCCATCCCCATGGGCTATGTACTTTGCAGGCATCTACTGGAAGTGGTGCTCGTTGATCCCATGCATGAGACACTGAACAGGTACCTAGACCTGCCATGGTTAAAATAAAAATACCTAAGAGTTTATTCATTTATCATCCTTTATCATTCCCAGATCACCATCTTAAATCGTTCTTTGGGAATGCCAAAAAAATCACACTTCCAATCACTCTGTGCGAAAAAATCTAAATGATGCCATTTGTCTTTGTATTTAAGCAGATCGCGTCCTGCTTGCTCAAAATCTATGCTGTTAATCACGGGCTCGATTTTATCTTTAACTGCGCATATTTCTTCGTAGCTAAACCCATCGTACTCCCAATGGAGTATTTCAAAAGCATTTCCTTCACGATCAACATAGTCCATGCTAAAGTCTAAACCCCATTTAGGACGCATGGCTATTATCTTGTATATCAACGGCAGAGTCTTGGCCCAAAATTTAAGCTGCTCCAAGGCAGCTCCTGTGTATCCTTTACGCTCAAACAATAGGCTGTGATTAAGGACAGCACCTTCCTTTTTTGTTTCCTGTGTGTACCAGTTTTGTTTTAGTGCTGTACGATGTTTACGATGCTGTTGTGTGATAGCGTCATTGGTGTTGGCAAAATGCTGTTCCAGGATAGTTAGGTCGTATCCGTTCTGATCAAATAGCGCAAGGTCTTCAGGCAAGGGTATGTATAACATCTTACCTATGGGTTTATCCCAGTAACCGTTGGGATCTAGTTGATTTTTTGTCAACTTGATCATGATTCGCTCCTTACTTGACTATTGGCCCGCCAGTGATCCAAAGTTCGCAGCTACGTGACCCTGCGCATTTGAAATGTAGCAGATTACAGTAGCCCAAATCTGCTGCTTCACGAGTCTTTTCTGCTTCGTAGGCTTCTTTACCCATGCCATCATGTATGCACTTGTACATAGCATTTGTAATGTTAAATGCCGCACAGTTACCGCAGGTCATAGTCTTAGCAGTCTTTTCATCTATGTCCCATTGCTTGGCTGCATCTTTCCAGTATCCGCCCGGTTCGTCTGGATTGGCAGGACCGTAGTGATGTTTGTCTATAGCAGTTTGTCTATTCTTAACATTAACTTCTAGGTCGTAGGTAGCGATAGGACAGCCCTTGTTGGCAGCTTCTACAATGTTGATATACTTACGATACATTAGTAGATCTCCCGCCACTGTGTGCTGACTCGAACAGTGCCAGCAGTGTCACCTATATTTGTTACTGCTACTACGTATATTTCACTGTCTGTGCTGTCATAGTTTTGAACGATGTAGTTCTTTTTAGCTGAGCTCGGTAGATCACTGGGCGGAGCACCTGCTGACTTTTGACTACCTTGTGTGGTAGCTGCTAGATATCCACCATCGATCATCTCACCACCAGTAAATGCCGTAGCACCTGCGTTGTATTCTACACCACTACCATCGTTAACTGGAACCCAACTGGTACCGGTAGTTAGTTGGCTTATCCCTGTAAGTTTGATCAACTTCCATTCCATGTTTTCCTGTGTGCCAAACACATTGACACTACCCATACGCACGATCATACGATTAGCATAGGTATTGAATGCTGTCTTTAATCTAATAGCCAACACTGGCAATGTTGCGCCTGCGGCCAGTGCTCTTGACGCAGGACTGTTTACAGCCCAATCTTGTCCTGCTTCAACATAGCCTCCTTCTGATACCACAGTAGAACATATCTGATCAAAGTATGCACCTGCTGTGGTACCTGTGTTTAAGATCTCACAGCGTACAGGCAAGTTTGGTGAGCTCATATATACTGTGGTCAAGTTGTTTGAGTGAAAGAATATATGGCAAGGTATGTAGGCACCTTCATGTACAAAACCTACTGTGACAGCCCCTACTCCTAACCATTGAAACTCAATAAAGATTAGTTGTGTTTTAGTAATATCTATGCTGAATAGACTGCCACCCTGGCCGTTGCACCGATCAATATTCCAGTTGGCCTGTGTTACACGATTTTCTACAGGAGTACCAGATGTATAAGTTCTTATAACCCAACTGAGTGTTCCGTCGCCTGCTTGTTCAAAGAAGATACCGTTGTTGTCATCAAAGTATCCTGTGCGTTTGGTTACATTGGCTGTTGCGGAATAGAATACAAAACTTGAAAGTATCTGCTGGCTCTTACCTGGCATATAGTGATGATAGAACTTAGTCTGATGAACAACACGACTAGCGGAGTTGTTAGTAGTTGTCAATCTAGCGCAGGCTTTGTTTGATTGGAACGCCACTGAACCACCGTTGAATACTTTGTCGATAAAGTTAGGATCTAATCCGTACAAGTGTTTGTAGTCACCTAGAGTAAAGGGACTACTCATACGTATGCGACCAAATGCGTCTGACTGTCCTACCTTGAGTGTAGTTCTTAGAACAGGCTGACCTAGAGCATTATACTCCATGGCCTTATGCAGGTCATTTAGATTAGGTTCTCTAGGATGATTATACCCTGTGGTATTCTCTGGCTGGTCTTGAGACATCTATCAGAATCCGTTTACGATTGTTTTGTAGAACACCAGTCCAGTGAAGGTTCCTGTTCTTTCCTGTGTAGAGTTAGACCAAGACACAAAACACGATCCAGTTACCTGATTGTTTCCGCATTGTATTCTTATTGGATAATAAGCACCTTCTGTTAACTGTATCGACCCAGATGCATCTTGATTACCATGTAGGCCACCGTTGTTAACTAGAGCATTAGCAGTAGTGAAACCAGATACTGCTGTATCGCCGATCCATAGATAACTGGCGTCATCGCTATTTGTATAAAATGTATAGGTATCAGTCTTTGGCGGTACGAAGAATCCTCTCCATTCTACACTAGTAGAAACTGGAATATTTGAATCTGCGATAGATATGGCACTTGGATAACCAAATACACTCGGTGAGTTCATTATAAAAAAATTAGGATCGTCATTAAAGTATCCTGCATACTTGTCATGCCACAAACCGTCGTAGTATAACTTTCCTGATCCTGTAATCCAAGGACGACCTTGTACAAGTCCTCCTGGATTTTCATTATTCAAAATGTCATTGTTGACATATCTTGTAGGTAACTGAGAAATATCATATTCAGATCTAAGATTGCCATCTGCTGCTCGATCTGATGCTGCTAGATCAAGTTTGGCCTTTTGGCGTAGTTCTTTTGTTGATAGGGTTGAAATACCATTTGCTGACATCAGTTTCTCTCCCCGGGATATATTCTAAAACTGTTGCCACGGAGATCAGCTGCCTGTTTAGGACCATTGACTCCTCCGCCTGCGTTTGTTGTCACCGCATCTATTGAAGCATACTGTTCATTAGGTTCGTTGGCAAATGTAGGATCTACTTCTGGTTCTTGAACAAGATCGATGATCTGTTTGAAATGGTTGATGTCTGCAGGCTGACCTGCGATAGCTACATCCGCAGAAATGGCTTGTGGTTTTTCAACTTCCACGCCTGCATCAATGTTGTCTATAAGATCTAATAGATCTCTGATTATTTCTGTTGCTCTCATAGTCCACTCAACTTTTTAATATCACTAACTTCATCAGCTTGATCGATGCTGTTCATGAACTTTAAGATCGCAGGATAATCTTCCATAGTCACTGGACTGTGCTGCGATAGCTTGATAACGATTTCAGCAACATCGTGTATGTCGCGGTCGTCTTTGATATCTTCGCGAGCCAGTTCTAACAAGCGAATAAATAAAGGTACATCGATTTTAATAATATCCATAGTACAATATTTAGCGTAGAAAGGTGCAGGATGATAGATAAAAAACCCTTTACAGAACTGCTTGCAGGACTAAAAGAAAACGGAAAATATCGTGTTTTTAACGACATCGTGCGTGAGCGAGGCAAGTTTCCCACAGCATTATGGTATGGTCCTTACAATATCAAGAACATCGTAAACTGGTGCTCCAACGATTACCTTGGCATGGGTCAGCACAAAGTTGTCTTAGACGCTATGCACACAGCCTTAGATCATACAGGATCAGGTTCGGGCGGTACACGCAACATCGGCGGTACCAGCCACTATCACGTAGCTCTAGAACACGAGCTAGCACTACTACACAATAAGGCGCGAGCACTGTTGTTCAGCAGTGCATATGTGGCCAACGAATGGACTCTTATCGCACTAGCTAAGATCATTCCTAACATACAATACATCAGCGATGAGAATAATCACAACTCGATCATCGTTGGTATCAGTCACAGCAAGGCATCTAAACAGGTATTCAAGCACAATGACATGGCTGACCTAGAAGATAAACTAGTCAACGCCCAGTTAACTGGTCATGTTCCTTGTATCGTATTTGAGTCAGTTTATTCTATGGATGGTGATGTAGGCAAGATCAAAGAGATCTGCGATCTCGCAGACAAGTATCATGCCATGACCTATATTGATGAAGTACACGCGGTAGGACTCTATGGCGCCCACGGTGGCGGTAAAGTAGAAGAACTAGGATTGGAGTCTAGGATTGATATAATCAATGGTACACTAGGCAAAGCCTATGGAGTCCAAGGCGGCTATATTGCTGCCGATAGTGACGTCATCGATGCCATACGTTCAGTGGCAGCTGGATTCATCTTTACTACCAGCATGAGTCCTGTGGCCTGTGCAGGTGCCCTAGCTGCTGTGAAGTATCTCAAGGATCATAATGAGATACGAGAGAAACATCAAGAACGTGCTCGTAAACTCAAACACAGACTAAAGGTAGCAGGTATTCCTGTTATGGAATGCTCTACTACTCACATCGTTCCTGTGCTTGTAGGTGATGCTAAGAAGTGTAAGTCAATGAGTGATATGCTGTTAGCAGAACACAATATCTATGTGCAGCCAATCAACTATCCTACTGTGGACGTAGGCACAGAGCGTTTACGCTTTGCACCTACACCATTCCATAATGATTCTATGATTGAGGATCTGGTAACTGCGCTGGTTGCCGTGTTTGAGAGTCACCGGGACTAATACGATAACGATCCTCTCCGTTTTCAGTGGTTCCCACTTCAAAGATAATGCCGCTATCGCTAAGGCAAGTTAGTTGATGTGGACTCAAAGGCGCTACTTCAAAGGCACTGCCTGTCTGAAGTTCTATCTCTCTATGTTCGCCAGTCTTGGTATCAACAAAGTTTAGTTTAAATGTGCCTTCATTAATGAACCAGCTCTTTCTACGTTCGCTGTGATAGACCATGCTAGTCTTAGCGCCTGCACGTTCAAAGACTAAGAGCTTGCCGCTATACTTTTCATTGTTGCACCAAAGGATTTCAAATCCCCAACCTCTTTCTATTCTTCCTAGATCCATTATGGTCTCCGATCGATGATTTGATCTACTAGACCATAGGCCTTGGCTTCTTCTGCTGACATAAACGTATCACGATCCATGTCACGTTCAAAGTCTTGATAGGTCTTGCCCGCAGTATTGTGCTTGACATAGAGCTCAGTTAAGATAGTTTTCATCTTAGTGATCTCTTTGTATTGGATTTCGATATCGCTCTGCATACCACGAGCACCTCCCGATGGTTGGTGGATCATATGACGTGCATAGGGCAACATAAACCTTTTACCTTTGGCTCCTGCCTGTGCAAGGAAACTGCCCATTGAGCAGGCTTGACCCATTACATAGGTTGCTACGTCTGGCTTAATAAACTGCATGGTATCATAGATAGCCATACCTGCTGTGATAACACCGCCAGGACTGTTAATAAACAAACTGATGTCTTGATCAGGATTTTCACTTTCTAAGAATAGCAACTGTGCTACGATAGTATTAGCCATGTTATCTTCTACAGGACCATTCAACATGATGATCCGTTCTTTGAGCAAGCGACTGTAGATATCGTAGGCACGCTCACCCTTGCTGGTAGTTTCGATAACCATTGGAATCAAACTCATAGTCTTTCCTTTTTGTTGTAAGTTGTATTAGTATAATGTGGCAACTTGGACACGTCAACTATATTTTATCTCAAAAGGCTCTTGTTTTCAGCAATATATGAGTATATAATGAATCTTGTAGTTAAATACTCAAAAGTAGCAAATCATGACAACACTTCTATTAAATGCCGACGCTCAGCCAGTCAGCCTGCTACCACTTAGCACTGTAGATTGGCAAGAAGCGATCAGATATCTAGTCCTGGACAAGGTCCGTGTGATGAGTTGGTACGACGATTGGATCGTTCGTTCTGCTCGTTGGGAGACCCGCGTCCCTGCGGTCATGATGCTCAAAGAGTATCAGAAGACTAAAAACTATGTGCGTTTGAGTAAACGTAATGTGTTCCTGCGTGACCGTTATATCTGTCAATACTGCGGTACACAATGCCAAAGCGAAAACGCCACTTTGGACCATGTGCATCCAATCAGCCTGGGTGGTAAGACCACTTGGGATAACAGTACTACGGCCTGCAAACGCTGTAACTACGAAAAGGCTGCGCATACCAAAATGAAGCCCAAAATCAAACCCTACAAGCCAGATTACTGGGAACTTGCAGAAAAACGTAAGAAAATGGGTTACCATATCGCTCATCCAAGTTGGCGAGATTGGTTGGGCATAGAGGGTTGACAAACTGCTTCTAAGGTGCTATACTATTGTCATAGTTAACACTTTAGGAGCAACCTTGAAAGATACCCGCTATTGGTTAGTCAGCTGGGACAACCTCGGTGTTGAGTTTCTCGAGGAAATCACAGACAGCCACCCAGACAACTGGGCTAAGAAGCATCTGTTTGATTCTATCAAGTATTCTAAAAAAATCGAAGCGCCTCTAAGTTTTAATCTCAGCCACTTAGTGATGCGGGCTCAGATGAATAGTCATCGCCACTACGAGATCTATGTGTTTACCAGCACCGCAGATATCGGTCTAAATGAAATAAAGATTTGGACTGACAGCGACCCGCAAGGATTCGCAGATTGGGTCCGTGAAAACTATTCTTATCAAGTTTTTAGCAACCGTAAAACTACGAAAGACGTGATCGTATGAGAACACAACCACAGACTATCATCCAGCAACTAGAAGCAGACAACTCACGACTGGCCAAAGAAGCTATCCTAGCCAAGGCCATGCAAGAAGGACTCGATGAGTTCTTCGAAGGTCTGCGTATGTGCTTGGACAAACTACATACATTTGGCATCAAGCAGGTGCCCGTAAAAGAGGAAGACGATGGACAGGGACTATCTTGGACTAACTTTATTGAGCTTGCGGACAGTCTATATCGCCGTAGGCTTACTGGGCATGCCGCTAGGGATGCTGTTAATCTGGCTATGTCAGTAGCTACCAAAGAGCAATGGAACGATTGGTATCGACGTATCCTTATCAAAGACCTGCGCTGTGGTGTTTCAGAAAAGACGGTAAACTCCGTGGCCAAGGACACGGGGTTGACTCAATACCGTGTGCCTGTGTTTGAGTGCATGTTGGCACACGACGGAGCCAATCACGAAAGCAAGATCACAGGCAAGAAGATCCTGCAACGCAAACTAGATGGTGTGCGCTGTCTTACTGTAGTAGACTTTGAAAGCCGTACTGTTACCATGTACACACGCAACGGTAAAGAGTTGGCTAACTTTCCGCATATCGTTAAGGCCTTTGAAGATAACCTAGACAACTTTGGACGTAGTTTTGTCTTTGACGGTGAAGTCATGAGCGAAACATTCCAGGATTTGATGAAGCAAGTGCATCGCAAGGACAATGTGCAGAGCGGTGATGCTGTGCTACATCTCTTTGACATCGTGCCTTTGGTAGAGTTCAAGCAGGGTCAGAGCTCCATGGGTCAGCGACGCCGTGTTAACTTCCTCAAGGGCTTTGAAAACATCTTTGCTGACGCAGGCTGTATCACTATCGTTCCACAGATCGAAGTGGATCTAGATCAGTTCGTAGGCAAGATCGAGTTCCAGGACTTTAACAAACAGATGATCGCTGAGGGCTACGAGGGCATCATGATCAAGGATCCTGAAGCCAAATACGAGTGCAAACGTAGCACCAGCTGGCTCAAGCAAAAGCCCTATATCGAAGTAACATTGACGGTCACGGCTGTGGAAGAGGGCACTGGCCGTAATCAAGGACGTTTGGGTGCCCTAGTATGTGAAGGTGTAGATGATGGAAAGAGTATCGCAGTTAACGTGGGCAGTGGATTCAGTGACAGCCAGCGTAAAGAGTTTTGGGAAGCCTACACGCTTCGAGCCGATAGCATCGTGGGTCAGGTCATTGAAGTCCGAGCGGATGCGGCGACTAGGAGCCAAGATAGTGAAGACCTATACTCGCTACGGTTCCCCAGATTCCTTCGATTCCGCGGTTTTGCGAAAGGTGAAAAAATCTAAAATGGATCGACAGGCTATCAAAGACCTAACCTACGGTGGCATACAAGAACTGCTTAAAAACCGTACCTACTACTATCACAGCTCAGTGGGCTCGGGCTATAGTCATTGGACTGAAGAAGGCAAGGCTGCGCTGGCGGAGTTCATGAACATGGTGGGCTTTGAAATGCTACGTGCTGAAGAAGCTGAACTGGACCGTCGTGCCAAAAAGATGGTCATGGATGGATTGAAAGGCGTAAAATGAAGTTATTTCTAGGATGGGTCCTGCATCTCATACAGGGCCTTAAGTTTTGGCAGTGGACTTTCTTTGTGGGTTGGGGCCTGCTGATCACCAGCTGGCTCACTGAAGATCCCGTCAGACTCTACTGCAACTTGGGCGCCATGGCCATATTCTTATTTTGGATTTTCAAGTGGTTCTTGGTAGAGCCCTTGATGGAAAGCTGGCATCGTTATCGCGAACAACGCGAACGCTTATTCGATACTATCAAGAACAGCGATCACTAAAGCCAAGCATTCACAGCCTGATGCCCACAGAGCTCAGTGCTGTTAGACCATAGATCCGCAGGATCCTGCTCAAAGAGCCAATCAGGGCTGGGACCACGAGCTATGAGCCAGCTAGAGCTGTGATGCCAGGGTGGGCTACCACGTAGCTCTGCTTCCAACTGTTCTGGAGCCCAAGCACAGAGCCCAAACATAAAACGAAAGTGTCGAGGGTAGTCACCATCTGCCACACAGGCAAACATCTTTTCATCGCTGGTCATAGACCAATGCTCGTTGATCTCTATGGTCTCCATCATGGACCACTCTGAACTGTGCAGCATCCAAACTGTAGTGGTGTTCACAGGGCCACCCCAGTACAGAGGAAAGTTCATGCGTTCGGGCAGATTAAGATCCACTTCACGTGCTAGATCTAGCAGTGTATGAGGTGTGGGTTTATTGATGGTCAAGCCCGCCCAGCCCCCTTGGTGTTGCTGTGTCAGCATGATCACTGACTTTTTAAAACGTAGGTCGGGCATCTTTGGGGGTGCTATGAGTAGATCACCTAGTTCTAGATGCATGATCTGTCAACTCCAGTCTGGTAAGGGGCCGCCGTATTTCTTGCCCTTGATACGTTTTCCTCGGACCTTGATGCGCTCTGAGCCTACCTTGTGGCTCTTGCCCCCATCACGGCTACGATAGCCCTGGCTCTTGCATGAAGCCAGTTGGCTAGCACCTAGGGCCGAGTCTGGCTTACCGCTTAGGCAAAGGTCTCTGCTCGCGGGTTCTTCGTCTACTAGTGATTCTCTGATGATTTCGTTGATTTTCATGCGTAGGTGCCTCGAGGGTGTGTGGGCCATGTGATGTCATAGGGCCATCCTGGCTGCGAAGGTAGATCTCTCAGGGCCTGACGGAATGCAGTCCAAGAGTGCTGTTGCTGTGTGGTCATCTGTGCCCAGCGATCTGGTAGTACATAGACGTCACTTTCTCTAAGGAACTTGTCACGTTGACTGCGTGTGGCCAGGGTGTCTTCTGCGAGCCTACTTACTCGTTCTTGTGCAGTGATAGTTCTAGTCTGCCACTGTAGATGCCACTGTCCATTGACCTGTACAGGACCCACTTGTTCTACTATCGTGCGGCGATCCATGGGCTTAGAATGGTCGGGTTCTGGGGGCGCATCAAGCTGGATGTTCTGGCCCTGATCTCTTAGCTGGCGATATAGTTGTTGGTCAATCATATGTGTATTTACGCTCCGTAGATGATGCCCGCGACTAATATGTCACGGGTCAGCTGTTTCTTTAGTGTTTTGAAGTCTGCGCCCACATCATACCACTGTATGTAGCCACGTTCATCGTGATAAAGCACCTGTGGTGTCGTTGATGTGACATCGGGTATAGTATTGCCCACAGCATCCTGTCCAGGTAGGCCACGTGGACCCTGTTCGCCCGGGGCTCCCTGTGGACCTTGTGGTCCAGCGATAGTGACTATGCCTGTGACTGTGTCAGTGGTAGCTGTGCTGCCCGCAGCGACCTGTACAGTGACGGTGGCAGTGGCAGCAGCGGCAGCAACATCAGCAGTGGCTATACCATAGCTCACAGGGTTCAATCGCAGGGTAGTAACGCTGGTACCGTCTACTGCGCTTTGTCGTGTGAATCCCTGTGCAGCAGCAGTGACTAGATCGCTTCGTGTAGTGATGGCCATTATTCTCTCTCCACCCAAGTGCCCCAACCGGGAAACTCTGTGTCTATGACTGCCTGCATATGATCAGCATTGTGCATGGCTACCAAACTGTAGAAATCTTTAGAGCCCACACGCTCAGTCATGAGCATCATAGAGTTGTTGGGATCCGCGACGAATGCTCTAACAGACGCTAGTCGCTCAGAGTCAGGATCAGTGAGTTGATATATGATTCTCATATACATATTTAACCCTAGTTCACAAGAATCCAAAAATGCAGAGCAGAGACTTTGACTAGGCGAAGCCCTAGCGCAATTTTTATAGCCGCGAAGCGGCAGCGGTCGCGAAGGGTTTCTAGCAGAAATCCAAATGCTGTTGACGAGTTAACTCAGGATACTGTAAGTGTATCCAAGCTAGATATCTCTCTGGAACGAAAAAGTCTATGCAGTCCCCGCGAAACTCTAGATGACCGCCTAAGGGTTGTACGCGAGCCCATATGGCTTCTTGATCATAGGCAACCGTACTAGTAAGTCTTAGACACACAAGCGATCTGCGATGTATCACGTTATAAGAGTAATAGGAATGTGTACATGACCTCAGAGCATTCTATGAGCACTATGTAGCGATCACCAAAAAAGTCCAGTTGATCTGGATTGACTTCATCGCGTATGAGCGTGTGTATGATGCGTATGGGCTGGCCTGAGTCTATGAAGTCGTGTAGACGTTCCAGCTGGCCAAGATCATAGTCTAGAGTGTACATACTGCTATTTAACGTAGAATCAGGGCTTGCGGGCCGCTAGAGGCTTAAATATGCATATGAATAAACTAGTTCGTACTGTAGTAGAAGATGATGTTTGGTACGTGTTAGCACTCTTATTATTGAGTGTGATCAGCTTTAACTTGGGTTTACTCATAGGCTGGATTTGGATACTAGCACGATGATGTCAGTCTACTATCTAGTACACAAGGACACGGGTCGTAGACTGCGCTACTATAAGAATCGGGCAGGAGCCCGAATAGCCCAACGTGCTCGTAACTCGCACTTGGGCTTTAAAGATCGTGTAGAACGAGTAGACATAGGCAACTGGGAAATGGAACAGTGTAGACTACAGGACGGAACTATAGTAGAAGCAACTTACTGTATAGTAGAAGATACCGTAGATACCATAGACTTCATAGAAGCTGCAGACTAGCAGGCCCCGCTGCAAGATGTTGTGTGCTTGCGCACAACAACACTGGGTCATGTGCGTATGCGCATACGGGTCAGTAAATGCAGAAAAGTGTGATTTACTGATCGGAGGTCTGCGTATAGACATCGCTACAGGGGGTCTAGGGTGCAAGAGAGTGCAGAAAAGTGTGGATTTGTGTGAAAAAGTGTGACCATTTAGCATAGCCTCTCTGACCACCGAAGCCAAAAAATCTTTTACCTTTTAGGCAGGATCTCTACCTTGCTCAAACGGCGTGATTCCACCATTATTCTACCACGATCTGACCACTCTTGATGGCCGTCCCATGGTGCAGTCATAGGCCCCGCTGCTAAGGATACACACACTGTAAATACTAGTATGCAGAAAGTTAGACTCATCACTGAATATCAAGACGGCCGTCCTGTATATACTGTACGCGATTCTTGGAATCTCACTGTCATACAGACCTCTAACTATACACTAGCACGTGGCTTCTTTGAGATGTGCAGTCGTGGGCACACGGCTCGTACACTGTTCATGATTAGTCGCAGGCCTCGTCGCTACTACTCTAGATAGCTAGGCCCCGCTGCTAAGGATACTATATTTTGGACTTGACAGACCTTGTGTGATCACATATAATATACACATGCGCAAGAAACGTTTGCTTAGCCAAAGTAGAGGAGAACCCATGACACTTCCAGATGAACGATACCGTGCGGTCAGGATGGCCGAACGATTCATGCAGGATTTGCTGGATCCACGTAAGACTCCTAGAGTGCCCAAGACTATACGTGCCCAGGCTCGCAGTGTACTACGTCATTATCCCTCAACGTATGATCTAGATCGTGCAGCACAGGCAAGTCCTGAGATCTTTACTAAGCAGCTAGATCCTCTCTACAAGATGGTCAAGCAGCATGACATGAGGGATCGCATGACTGAAGAAGTAGAAGAAGATCTACGCGAAGCCCGGAACACGGGACTTATATAAACAGCAGCTACAGCAGCAGAGTTTTCCGGGGGGCCTATAGCTCAGACGGTTAGAGCAGTGGACTCATAATCCATTGGTCCTTGGTTCGAATCCAAGTGGGCCCACCATCACAACAACAGCAGCTACAGCAGCAACTATGAAGAGATCTCCTAATCCCATGGACCCCCTAGACGATGTCAAACGTTGGTTCGCGGAGTTGTGGCCCGTGCAGCAGTGTGCGGTCATCGTGGGAGTTCTAGCTGCGCTCGCTGTACTAGTTGCCTGGGCCCTGCGAGGACCTTGACCCCGAGGCTGCATGTGCTGCGAATTGACCGGGGTCATGGGTCGAGGTATGCGCAGCACGTGAGCTAGCTCCGGGGAATCTCCTAGACTGTGGATAACCCTGTGGATAACTTTTTTTAAACGAGTTGGCGATTTTGGTTGACAGATTGGGCTAGGGGTGCTATACTATATGCATAATGAAGGAGCGAGCAATGCGGGCCAAACGTACAGACCGGAATCACATCGTATACGAGCTGCAGGTACCTGCGGGCAACTACATCGGCGTTACAGCTAAGACTGAGACTACTATTAATAAGAGTGTACGTGCTCGCGCTGCCAAGCACTTCTATCGTGCCCATTCAGAGAACAAAGATTGGGCCCTGTGCTGCGCTCTGCGAGATGTCGCGAGCAAGGATGACATCACTATCATAGTACATGCTGTGATCCGAGGCAAAGCTGCGGCACATAAAGAAGAGGTACGCATCCGGCGCGAAATTAAGCCCACGCTCAACACAGATGTGCGCGGCGACTAAAAAACGGTTGACATTTTGGCTAGAGAGTGTATAATACACACATGTTTAACAAGGAGCGCGATATGCTAACACTTACAGCACAGCACAACGAAGACGGCATGTTAACACGTGAATACGACTGCGACTTTACAGTTACTACAGCTGGTGACGGCTTGTGGGGCTGTGAAGCAGGCAGACAAGTGCGTGTGACTGCGATTAGTGTAACAGAAGAAGATGACTATAAGAGCATTTATGTTACACACAACAGCACGTGGGACATTTACACAGACACAGCGTTTGAAGATGCTATTAGCACAGCACTAGGCTACGAAGTGCGTTTTACAGAGCAAGGCATGCAAGAAGACGAGCTTGCTAGCATGGAATAAGCTAACAGCAGCAGAGGGGTTGACAAGGTGCAGCTCCTCTGCTATAATACACACTTAACACACAGGAGCGAACTATGGGTACACGTTGTCTTACTTTTGTCTACGATGGCGACATTACTGAGGGTGCCATCATCAATCTCTATCGCCAGTACGACGGCTACCCCAGCGGGCACGGTGCTGAGCTAGCACGTTTCCTCACACAGGGTACACTAGTCAACGGCCTACGTGGTGAAGATCGTGTGGTGTTCAACGGTATGGGCTGTTTGGCTGCGCAACTGGTCGCACACTTCAAAGATGGCCCCGGGCAGTTCTATCTCTACCCCGTGACTGCTGCAGACTGCGGCCAGGACTATGAGTATCACGTCTACGAGCGCGATAACATCATACACGTACAGGTCCGCGATCGTGGCTGCAACATGTTTGGGCTCACCATGAGCGAGACCAATGCTGCGTTGTTCGATGGGCCCATTGGTCGCTTCTACGAGTACTGCGAGGATAGGCAAGCAGCATAACCCTTTGGACTCTAAGGGTTTTTTCTGGGGTTGACAGGGTACCCAAAACCCTGTATAATACAGACTTGTTTAACACACACAGGAGCGCAAAATGGAAGCAACGCAACGCGAGTATTTCGTACGTCGTCTCAACGAGATCGCACGTGAAAAGGTGCAGGCTAAAGCAGTAGAACTGTTTGGGCCCACAGGCCGTCCTCAGCAACCCACGTGGGGCATGGTCTTTGAAGGCATCCGTTCCGGAGAGATTACCCTTAAAGAAGACAAGGTGGACTACACGGGTCCTTACCTTAACCCCAGCGATGTAGTGTGGCCTGCTATGGAAGCCAAAAAGGCAGAGCTGGAAGACTACCGCAAGACTGTAGAGCGCGAGCGTCAGAGTGCCGAAGATCGTGCTATGCTAGACGCAGACGCACAGAAAGCCCTTGATGCTTTCCAGGGTATTTAACAAATAGGTTGACAGGGCCTTCGGGCCCTGTTATAATACGATTTTAAACAACATAGGAGCGAAGACTTATGCCAGCAATCATCGAGATGCGCGAAGGTACCTATAAGATCCGTGGCGCTGAAGTGTCCATGGCGGGTAACCGTTTCGAGCTCGTGGAACAATACAAAGAAGGCGCCAATGGCGGTTATGTTACTGTTGCGGGTGGCTCAGTATACCCAAAGAATGCTGGTATTCCAGATCGTTCAATCCGCATCCGTTGTGCATCAGCACAAAGCTACGTGGTAGTCTCTGGGGCAGTGCCTGCTACGCCCGCAGGTGACAAGAGCCTAGAGCAGATCAAGGTTTCGGATGAAGTAGTCGCACACGAGACTGATGAGCAGATCGTAGAGCGACTGCGTGGCCGCTTCCAAGTACTCAAGGACATGACCAAAGCAGTCAAAGAGGGCACCGTGCGAGCTATGATCGTCACTGGCCCTCCAGGTGTGGGCAAGAGCTTTGGTGTCGAAGAAGTACTGTCGCGAGACGATCTCTTTGATACCCTGGGCAATCGCAAGCCCAAATACGAGATCGTCAAGGGTGCTATGAGTGCCGTGGGTCTGTACAGCAAGCTCTATCACTACAGCGAAAAAGGCAACGTTATCGTGTTCGATGACTGCGACTCTGTGCTGTTAGATGATCTTAGCCTTAACATCTTGAAGGCTGCTCTGGATAGCTCTAAGAAGCGTACTATCTCGTGGAACACTGACAGCCGTATCCTGCGCTCTGAGGGAGTGCCGGACAAGTTTGAGTTCAAGGCAGGTGCTATCTTTATCACTAACATCAAGTTTGAGAATGTGCGTTCTAAGAAACTGCAGGATCACTTGGCGGCTTTGGAGTCACGCTGTCACTACATCGATCTCCAAATGGATACAGATCGTGAAAAGGTGCTTCGTATCAAGCAGATCGTCACTGACGGCATGTTGGATACCTATGAGTTCGAGGATGTACAACGCGATGAAGTCGTAGACTACATCATCGAGAATCGCGGCAAGATGCGTGAGCTGAGCCTGCGTACGGTGCTCAAAGTCGCAGACCTGCGCAAGAGCTTTCCTACTAACTGGCAGAGCATGGCTGAAGTCACTGTCATGAAGCGAGGTTAACATGGAATGGACACCCAAAACATGTCAATGGATTGGGCCCGACAAGGACCCAGTCCGTGACACAGATCTGTTCACTTGCCTGAGTGCCGTGATGCCAGGCAAGAGCTACTGCGCAGAGCACTACTCAAGGGTCTACATGGGTGGTACAGCTCTGCGTCGCAAGCGCCAGAACAAGAAGGAGCTCGAAGCTGAGCTGGCTAAAATAATGTGTAAGGATGAAGATCATGAACACTCTGTTTAAACTCGTAGGGCTTCTAGCTCTGATTATATTCTTTATCGCGATTGGTCCACTGGCCGTTATTTGGGCGTGGAACACGCTGTTTGGTGCTACGCATGAGATCCCGTTCACCTTTTGGACGTGGTTGGCCGCTGCTATTTTGATGGCAGTGCCCCAGGTGCGTGTTAAAACGGCAAAATAAGCCATTGACCTTTGCGGTAAGGTTGTTGTAATATAAAGGTACGCTGTTGAACTACAGCTATATTAACTTTAAAGGAAAAGGCAAACTATGAAGTTCATCAACAAAGATACGAAGACCTACAAGGTTTTCAATGCACTCTACAATGGTGCTGCTCTAACCCAAAGCCAAGCTGAGAAGCGTTTTGGCGTGGGTAACCTGGCTGCAGAAGCAAGCCGTATTCGTCAGCATGGTTATGCTGTTTACGCTAACAGCCGTACAGCTGGTAATGGCGTGACTGTTACCGAATACGTCATGGGCAAGCCAAGCCGTGAGATCGTTGCTCTTGGCTACAAGGCTAAGGCTCTAGGCATTACGCTCTAAGAGCTTATCGGTTCAAAATCCAAGCCGATTCGCTCCCGGGGCGGGTTTTGGGAAGGGTCCTTTAGGGGCCCTTTCTTTTTGGCCCTGTGTTGCATAAAAGCCACACCTCGCCGGCACTCCCGCCTGTTGCAAAAATACAACAGTTTTTTTGGTTGACAGCCCTGAGTAAATACCGTATAATAGAGGCATAGTTAGGACATAGGAGCGAGCTATGCAGTTTACAGCAGATCAAGTTTGGGGTGCCGCAGCCGCTGCCCAACGCATCAACGGTGAGTACCTCAAAGAGGACAAAGGCCGTTACACTGACGAAGGCTACGTAGTTGATAAACGAGCCAACAAAGCTATGGTCAAGCAATGGCTCCGCGAGGGCGATTTCAGCCAGATCACTGAGGCCGATTATGCTGCTGGCCGCAGCGCCCGGGATCACTTCAAATCCTACACACTGTTGGCGCTCACAGGTAAGATGAACGATTTCCAAACCACGGCTATGAAGATCGCTGCTATGGAAGAGTTCACAGGTAAAAACATGTACGAGTTCGCTGTTATCAGCTGCCTACCCAGCGTGGCTGTGCGCGATCAGGCCCGTACGGAACTCAAGCGAGAGATCTATGCCTCTGAGCAGCTCAAGGCTGCTGTAGGTGATACCATCGTCGGGGAGATCACTGTGGTCAGCGCAAGGTATAACCCTAACTTCGACAAGTATCGCGTCAACGCCCGTATGGGTGAGAGCTTCGTGGACTTCTGGTTCGGCAAAGCCCTTGAGGGCAGTGTGCGGGTCAAGGCCAAGGTCAAGGCACTCCGTGGCGATAATACAACACAACTGAACTACGTCAAAATAGTTGGTTGACAAAGAGCTCACTTGGTGCTACAATAATGATACTGAGAGAGCGTTTTTAACCCTGAGAAAGAAAGGTCTAGTATGTCAAAGCAAGATATCTCTATTCGCCAAGTTGGCCCTAAGGGTGCCAAGAAGGCAATCCGCAAGTCGCTGACTGTGCGTCGCCCTGTGTTCCTGTGGGGCCCTCCAGGCATTGGTAAGTCCGATGTCGTTAAGCAGATCGCTGATGAGCTCAACCGTGAGGTCATCGACGTCCGCCTAGCTCTTTGGGAGCCCACTGACATCAAGGGTATCCCCTATTACAATGCAGATGTAGGCAAGATGGTGTGGGCACCGCCCGCAGAACTGCCTGTGGATCCTGAGTCCACTGCTGTGATCTTCTTGGACGAGCTTAACTCCGCTCCTCCTGCTGTTCAGGCCGCGGCCTATCAGTTGATCCTTAATCGCCGTGTTGGCACCTATGTCCTGCCCAAAGGCGTTGACGTAGTCGCCGCTGGTAACCGTGAAGGTGACCGTGGTGTTACCTACCGTATGCCTGCTCCGTTGGCTAACCGCTTCGTCCACTTGGAGATGAAGGTAGACTTCGATGACTTCCAAGACTGGGCTACGCTCAACAAAGTCCACCCTGATGTGGTAGGTTATGTGGGCTTTGCCAAGCAGGACCTCTACGACTTCGATCCTAAGAGCCCTAGCAAGAGCTTCGCAACTCCGCGTTCTTGGGTGTTCGTGAGCGATCTGCTCAAGGACGATGACACTGATCAAGATACCCTGCACACTCTGGTCGCAGGTGCTATTGGTGACGGCCTTAGCATGAAGTTTATGGCTCACCGTAAGATCGCAGGCAAGATGCCTAAGGCTGGTGACATCCTCGACGGCAAGGTCAAGGACCTCCAGATCAAGGAAGTGTCAGCGATGTATTCTTTGACCGTTAGCCTCTGCTACGAGCTCAAGGATCGTGCAGACAAGAAGGTCAAGAACTGGGACGAGGGTGCCGATAACTTCTTCCGCTACATGATGGATAACTTCCCTACTGAGCTGGTAGTTATGGGTGCTAAGACCGCGCTCACCAACTATGACTTGCCTTTGGATGCTTCGAAGATGAAGAGCTTCGATGAGTTCCATAAGCGTTTTGGCAAGTATGTTTTGAGCGCCATGGAGAACTAGACCTCTCCAGCGCCAAAGGGCGGGGACTTCTCAGGGTCGCCCGCCCACCTTTTTCGGTTGACAAATAAATAAACAGAGCATATAATAGAAGCATACTAAGAAGGAGCGTGTTATGGACCCGATCGTAGAGAAACTGACAACTGCCCGAGTAGGACTGCTACTCAAGGAGCCGTTCTTCGGCAACATGGCTACTCGTATGCGTCTGCTCGATGCCAGCGACTGGTGCCCGACTGCGGCAACTAACGGTCGTGACTTCATGTATAACAAGAAGTTCATCGAGAAACTTTCTATCAAGAAACTAGAGTTCCTGTTTGCACATGAGATCTGCCACTGCATCTTTGACCACTTTGGTCGTGTTGGTAGCCGCGATCGTCAACTGTCTAACATCGCACAGGACTTCGCTGTTAATCAGATCCTTATCGACGAGCGTATCGGCGAGAAGATCACTGAGGTTAAGATCTGCTACGATCCAAAGTATCGTGGTATGGCCTGGGAAGAGATCTACGATGATCTGTATGCCAAGGCAGAGAAGATTCCTATGGACCAGCTCTTGAAGCAACTTGGTGACCTTCTCGACGAGCACATCAAGGAAGGCGATGGCGGCGGCAAGGACGGCAAGGAAGATCAAAAGGATGGTCGCCCTAGCATCTCCAAAGAGGATGCACAACGCATCAAAGACGAGATCAAAGAGGCCATGATCCAGAGTGCCGCGGCCGCTGGTGCAGGTAAGACTCCTGCAGGTATCATGCGTATGATCAAGGACATGACTGAGCCTAAGATCAGCTGGCGTGAGTTGGTGCGTCAAGAGATCCAAAGCATCATCCGCAACGACTACTCCTTCACCCGCCCTAACCGCAAGAGTATGCACTCAGGTGCGGTGCTTCCAGGCATGAAGGAAGCCACTACTATCGACATCGCTATCTCTATGGATATGTCAGGCAGTATTGGGCACGAGGATGCAACTGTATTCTTGAGCGAGATCAAGGGTATCATGGATCAGTATGAGGACTTCAGCATCAACCTGTGGTGCTTTGACACAGAGATCTATAACCACAAGACTATCACTCACGACAACGTCGAAGACTTGGTAGACTACGAGCCTCAGGGCGGTGGTGGAACTATGTTCGAAGCCAACTGGGAGTTCATGCGTGAGCAGAACATCCAGCCCAAGAAGTTTATCATGTTTACGGACGGTTACCCCTGCGGTAGTTGGGGTGAGGAAGACTACTGCGATACTATCTTTATCGTTAAAGGAAACACACAGGCTGAGTCACCCTTTGGCCAGACTGTGATCTACGAGAAAGAGGTAGCCTGATTTGGGAGTGCCAGGGGCTGTGGCTAAAATGCCACAGTACCCTAGGCCCCGCTGCTACACGTATGCGTGTAAGTGGTCTTGACAGATTGATAGATTGATCGTATAATATAGATACTGACACACAGAAAGGAGCACCAAGATGTTGAAATATGTCGTGGTTTTTGTAGCTGGTATAGTGTTCGGGCAAGTCGGATTCTCTGGCGTAGCTCGTATGCTAGATCATGGTGTTGATAAGGTTAAGACAACTTCCCAGGAGATGGCACGATGAGCAGACTAGATCAGATCGCTTACGAGATCGAGCAACTGTTTATCGAAGGCCTTAGCCCTAGGATGATCAGTGAGACCCTTGGAGTGCCTGTGAGCATGGTCCATGACTGGCTCGCTAGCAACAGCCTCGATGATGAGGACGGCTGTGGTCCTGACCTAATAGAGGATGAGTTGAGTCCTTACTCAACTGTAAACAGTTAATGAGTAAACTAGAGTTCTACGCAAGGCCCTTAGTGGCCTTCGACGCTTACAATAAAGATCATAGGCGCTACTACGCAGAGTTCCTAGAATATGGCGGATGGGGCCGTTGCCCTGTCCGTTTCGTTTGTCCGGAAGATTATGGTATGGACCTGCCTACTATGATCAAGCATAGGTTAATCCAGTACTACGTGGATCGTGAGTTTGGGGGCAGCAAACTATCACAGGAACGATCTAAGGCCCTAGCTGAGGATGCTGACCGTATGTACAAGGAAGCGGGCAGGCTGCGCAAGGAGAGCCAGGCTCTTCTTAAACCCCGAAGGTAATTCTGCAGCGAATTGACCGGGGCTAGCTATGCGTGTACAGCATACCAGCCCTGCAAAAAGATTGGTTGACAGCTCGGGCTATAGCTGCTACATTACACGGGTAAACAAAGGAGCAAGCCCATGTATATCCATCTCAAGTATACCGACAACAGCACGATCTACAGCATCGATGGTGAGCAGATCGAGTTCGTAGGGGGCCGTAGATCAGGGGACGTGGTCGTAAACGGCGATCATGTGTATCGTTACCAGCTGCGCGGTGAATACGTGCAGATCATCGATGAATACGACGATCTCGTAGAAGAGTTTGAGGACAGCGACGATTACTGGGAACGCTACGCTATGGAACTGGCGGGTGTGGCATAAAAGCCACACCTTTTTCTTTTCTGCAGATTTTGGTTGACAGTTTGGATTTTTGGTGCTATACTGTAGGCATACTAAGGAGAGCGAGTTATGGGATACTTTGCAAATCTGGAACTGGAAGTGATGAGCATGGCCCACGATATGGGTGATGATTTTGGCCAGGACGAAGGCACGATCCTAACCATCAGCGAAACGCTAGGTGTATCCCCAGAAGAAGTCCAACGAATCCTAAGCAGCGATTCTGATGCGGATTACGACGGTCAACCCGACGAGATGCAGGAGTGGCACGATTTTGACCCTGACTGCTAAAGGATTTTGGTTGACAGTTTGGACGTTTGGTGCTATACTAGCATCATAGTTAGATAAAAGGAGCGAAGAATGTATCCAGAGATTTCAGAACAAGAGCGTGTGGTCCGTGCCCTCAAGGGCTGGCAGTTCCTGCGCTCAGAACACGGTTGCCTCTACGATCGTGGCTCAGCAGACTCTTACTACGGCCGGGCTCGTCGGCCGCACTACGGTGGAGTTGGCGGCGAGTCAGGTCCCCGCGTTGAGGTTACGGATCCTGAGAGCGTGGCCGAATACATGGCTGGCTACGACTACAACGAACGCTACGGCGACAAAAAAGATTGGCGCTGATCGGTTGACAGATTGGTATTTTGGTCGTATAATACACATACTAAACAACTTAGGAGCGAATCAATGACACAGTCATCAATGGAAAAATCCGGAATGTTCTGCTTTATCGTAGGACTGCTCGTAACGATCTTCGGTGTGGGCGGCATTGAGCAGAGCTTGGACAACTCCGGTCTTTTGCTGGGTGCCTTGGTTTCTACCGTGGGATTGATGATCATGGGCTGTGGCGCGATGATGATCCAGAATGCAGAGGCCTACAAGTGATCAAGCCCGAGGAACTGGACTATCTACGCCGCGCTCTGGATGCCCTGAGTGCCCCGGAAACGACCGCGATGGCCCAGGCTAAGATCCTAAGGACCGTGAGCCAGATCGCCGATCGAGCCTCACGTGAGATCGAGCAGAGGTTCGTGGATCGGGTAGACCAGAACTTGGCCAATCAACATTTGGTTGACATTTTGAAACGCTGAGTGTATAATACACATACACTTAGGAGAGCGATATGAGAGATTTTAATGCAGTTGGTCATGATCTACAAGCGATTGATGGACTCTTGGATCAGATCGAGGAACTGGCCATGGCCCTCCCGATCAGAGCCGGCCAGAAGAAGATCATCCAGAGTAAGATCTACGATCTATACACAGAGATCGAAGACGGTGTTGAAGTGAGTTCAGTTGACTTTGACTGATTTTGGATGTATAATACTAACTTAACTTAAGGAGCGAACCTATGCCAAACTGGTGCAACAACTATGTGGAAATCAGCCACAAGGACCCTGAGAAAATCCGTGCTCTCGCAGACGCATTCAATCGTGGAGAGTTTTGCCAGCATGTGATTCCTACTCCTAAAGAGCTCACTGACACAGTGTCAGGCTTCATGGGCGAGGACAAGCGTGAGGCCCACGAAGCACAGCAGAAGTCCAACCTTGAGAAGTATGGACATGCTGATTGGTATAGTTTCCAGACCAGCCGTTGGGGCACCAAGTGGGATGTGGGTGGCGATGACTGCAACCCTGCAGACGTCAGCGAGGATGGCACTAGCATGAGCGTGGGCTTTGACAGTGCTTGGGCTCCTCCAGTGGGCGTTTACCAAGAACTGACCGAGCAGGGCTATGAAGTGCGAGCCATGTATTATGAGCCCGGCATGTGCTTCGCTGGCGTCTTTGAAGATGGCTGTGAAGACAACTATGACCTGAGCGAGATGTCCAGCAAACAGGTCCGCGATGAGATTCCTGAGGACTTGGATGAGTGCTTTGGCATCAGCGAGTGCATGGAAGAGTATGAGCGTGAGAATGAGGAAGAGCTCACACAGTGGATCCGTGAGGGTGCCGAAGCCAAGGAGCAGCCGCTGTGATGAATGTGGTCAAGTTGGACCGACGCTATGACGGGCATGAACGCTTTAGTCACAGGGTCGAGTTCACTGGCTACACAGGGCAAGGGCGTGTGATCCGTGTCAAGCAATGGGTCCGCGCCCGCAACTGGCTTTGGCAACAGTTTGGCGCCAGCGGAGAACTGTTCTGCGCTCGCCCAGAATACTTCGACGGCACACAGCCGGTTTGGGCTTGGGATGCAGAAAAGTCGAGTATATACCTAAACAAAGAAGCATACACGATGTTCATGCTACGCAAGGAGTTTTGGGAAAATGAAGCGAACCTTTGAGTTCAAGTTTGAAGTCCTTTGTGCCGGAGAGGGCACAGCGGACGAGGCTAGGGTCGAGCAGATGATCGATCTGGCCATGCAGGATCTTATCTATGACGACGAGTTCATCGCTGCTCTAGATGAGAAGGAAGCTGTGACTATTCGGGTCACCAAACTAGGAGATTTTGGTAAACCGAATGGTTGACAGTATGGATTGGCTATGCTATATTAGTAGCATACCAAATAGGGTTGGTATACTTTTAAACACACACAGAAAGGCACATTAAAATGGCAACTGAAAAGAAGTTCTCCGTAGCTGGCGTTTCGACGCTGAATGGTAAGACTAAGATCCGTTTCGCAAATGACTCGATGCGAATCAAGATCCTCGCAAAGAATGGTCACAAGGACGTTGACTTGATCAACCTTCCTAACGAGATGACCAAGGCTGAGATCGCTCAGCACCTGTACTCTACAGGTTATGGCACAGGTAAGCCTGCAGTGGAAGCTGCCATCGCTTACGTAGCCAAGAAGAACGGCGTCACCCTTGCTGCGCCTGCAGCTAAGGTCGAGACACGTGAAGCTGTTACTGCCTAATCCGATTCGCTCCCGGTAATAGGCACAGGGCGGGTGTACTCGATGCATCCGCCCTTTTTTTATCTCTCTTAGGAGTAAATAATTCATGGAACTGATCTTAATTCTATTCACGGTATTCATCCTGGGATTCCTTCTGGGCCGCTTCGTAGAGCGTGTGTTCTTCCGTATGATCCTCGGCGAAGTGCTCAAGGATCTAGGCATCAAGCCCGCAGACCTTCGTAAATTACGCGAGAAATTAGAGCGGGAGATCACCGAGGACAGCGATGAGAGTGCCGAACCCGAGCTGATCCAGATCCGTATCGAGCAGCATCAAGGCCAGCTCTATGCCTATCGCAAGGACACAGAGCAGTTCGTAGGACAGAGCTCTACAGCTGAGGGACTACAGCGAGAGATCCGCAGCCGCTTCAAGGACACGGTTAAATTCATCGTTGATCGGGCCGAGGGTGGCGATCTACTGTTGCAAAAAAACAACACCTAAATCGGTTGACCTTTTCGCAGTTTGGCAGTACAATACACATACTGACACACAAAGGAGCAACTATGCGCACAGACATCCGTGATTTCATCCTCAGGGACGCCACACTCGAGGATACCTCTGAAATGATCGATCTGATCAAACAGCGGCGCACCAAGCTGTCAAAGATGGCTACCATCAACCTCATGGCCGGGGACAAGATCTCATTCACCAGCAGCCGCACCGGACGTTTGATGGTGGGCACCGTGGAAAAGGTCGCGATCAAGAACTGTATCGTTAACACAGCCTTTGGTCGCTACAGGGTTCCCGCAAACATGCTGTCTAGGGTCGAGGACTGATGTCAGGTTGGATCGTCTACGAGGTCCGCTCGGGCCGTATGGAAAAGTACTACAAGCGAGCCAGCACGGCCCGTAGGATAGTCACACAGCACAACACTCCACGTGAATACGATTGGGGTCAAGGCTACGGCACATACCGCTACGAACCTCGCGAGATTTGGGCCTGCTGCTCTTACAGGGACTACGAAGGAATCTTGATGGGGCTGCGCGGGGATCAGTTCAAGATGTGGCAATTCTGCAACAGCCCGACTGGTTGACAGTTTGGGCGAACGGTAGTATACTACACACATATTAACAAAGGAGCGAATGATGATCAATCAAGATCTCAAAGTCATAGCAGGCATACAGGAACGCTTGGGTCAGCTGCCCGTGCTGGAAACCCTGATCTACATCGAGAACAACACTGAAGAGTTCACCATCTCAGAGCTGCGTAGTTTCCACAACGTGATGAGCCAGTTCCGCGCTCTGTTCGCGGCAGCATAACGTGGTTGACAGTTTGGGTCTACGAGCATATAATATGGACATGACAACAAGGACTACTCATGCAGACACTCTTAGCCGTTGCGATGATCTTTGCGCCCCCCGTGGTATTCGCAGCCACACTCTTGCTATGATCGCTGCTGCGGCCAAACACTTGGCGCTCATATGTACCCTAGCGGGTGCTGCGGCAACTGCACTGGGACAGGATCCCTTGAACATCCTGCTGCTGAACCTAGGCAGCGTCCTGTACCTATACTGGAGTCTAACCGTACGCGATTGGAACTTGGTAGCTGTGAACGCGGGACTATTGACTATCTATGCTATTGGAGCTATACTAAGACTATGATACAGATCACAGGACTCACACATAGGCAGCGCGAGATCATAGACATACTATGGAACTGCCAAAGCCTAGGACAAGCTGAAGCTGTGCTGGCAGCACTGCCCTATAAGGACGGCTGCGATGGCCGTAGCCTGCTGCAGATCGCTGCGTGGGAATGCACAGAACAAGAACAGGGGCTAGACACATATGCAGATGCTGCTAAGACTGCTATCCGTAACGCTAGCCGCTAGCTGTGCTGCGGGCTGCGCTGTTAGGGATCGTAGAGATGCGCCCTGGGACCCGAGACCGCCTTATCAGTTGACGGATCAGATCCCTGCTTGGTCGGGCGCAGCAGAAAGGATCTGTTCAGGGCACCTCAGAGACGACCAGAAGAGACCCGGCATGACGGATCGGTGTTGAGGTCTCGGTCGGTGAAGGTTCGGCCGATGGGGGTGGGGGGCTATAGTGCGTACAGTGTTGTATTTTTGCAACAGGGGTAGCAAATCACCACCCTGAAAAGAAAAGTACTCCACCCAAATTTTTTGCGCGGCCAAAATTTTATCCCGCTAGGACCCTTTTCTACTCTGTTCTATATACTTGATAGCTCGCTGTAACCGTTCTACATCGTCTGCTAGATTTCCCAAGCCCATGTTGCATTTATGGCATAGCCAACCTCTAAATAGGCCTGTTTCGTGATCATGATCGCAGACCCAGTTTTTTCTACGCAGACTGTGACCCTGCATTTCATCATAGTTTCTTAGACAGATAGCACAGCGATGATCTTTCTCGGGCGGCTTTGCTGACCTTTTAATAGCTCTTAGAGTTCGACTCTGCTGTCTAGCGCATTCTCTGCATTCATAGCGTAGATACCCATGTCGACCGCCGTCTCTGCCAAAAGCCGATTCTGGCTTTTCCACTAGACACATCGCACAAGTTTTAGTTTGTTGTCGCATAGTTATATGATACTATCTTATGGTCTAGGTTGTCAACTCGATAAGTAACAGATGCGCATAGACATCCATTTCCTAATATCTTATACACTGTGGCTGCTAGTGTTCCTAGTCATCATCGCGGTCATGATCCTGCAGTGATCTCTAGATCTGCCTTCCCCAGCTGACTCTTAGCCATAGTCTTTCATGCACATAATGTAACGCTGTCAGCACTATGTTGGCCCAGATCGCTCCTGACCATCCTGCCCATATGGCTGTTACACAGGTAGCTATCACTCTCCATATCACAGCTCTAGCTATGGTTCTCTTGTGTGTTTCTGTCATTTTTTGCCTCCATTAGGTTATTTAAGCTATATACAATCATGCCCTATAGAGAATATGCTGTCTACACTTCGGATCCCAGTCTAGAGCGTGCTCTACGCTTCGCAGAGAGGTATGGTCTACACTACGAAGTGCATCTAAATAGGACACGCATACTAGTGCCGCGCAACACCTTAGAAACACAGTTTTTGCTAGAGTGCGAGGGAGCAGTAGCCGTCATTGAACGAGAAGAATATTATGGATATAGAGGAAATAAGAGGTCGTAAGTACTACTACAGTAGGGAGGAAGATACTTGGTATCCCATGCCCGATAAGCTGGACAACGATCTAAATGCATTCGCCATGTTCATGGCCAAGATTGGGGCGGTCTGTGTTGTATGCTGGCTAGCTATGGAATACTTTGGTCTTACTAGAAGCTAAAAAATCTTACCGCTGTGCGCTTCGCGCTAAATTTTTGCGCTGCTTCGCCGAAAAAAAAATCGCGCGGCTGCGCCTTGACAAACAAGTCAGCATCGTGTATACTAAGACTATGAAAATACGAGTAAAGGATCTGGGTGAGCATCGTTGGCTCTGCTACTGTTGGCCTGCTAACAGTCTAGAACGGCATGAGTTTATACAGTGGTGCCAATCGCATCCTGGAAACTTTTGGATCAGCCGTAACACACATGTCTGGGGCACAGAACCCATAGAAGTGCGTGGCGGCTCTAGATCAGATCAGCTACTACTAGCTATGAGATGGGCAGGAGGACGACATGGACCCGAAAACAGCACTTGATAAGTTAAACGCAGACCTCGCACAGGAACTGCTACCCCCTATGACCGCTGAAGAGCATCGTGAAGCCTATCGTCGGAGATACAGTGTCCAGCCCACGCCCGCTAGCCACCCACACTTATATGATCCCCTAGATCCGCCTGAAGGCTGGGTCTATGATGCGGCCTATGAGTTTTGGTACAAGCTGCCCGATGAACAGGATGTGCGTTGGATCAGTGTGATCACTGCCTTGACTATTGGACTAATGTTTGCGGCCTTTTGGCTAGCGGACTATCTCAGACCTTGAAGCTTTCACCGCAGCCACAACGTGCGGTTTCGTTTGGGTTGGTAAATTCGAAGCCTTCGTTTAGACCCTTCTTGACCCAATCTACTTCTAGCCCTGAGAGATAAACCTGATCTCGGAATGACACCAAGACCACGAACTCGGGCTGTGCGAAGTTGGTCACTCCCTCTTCTGCTGTGTAGGTGTCTACGTATTCTAACACATAGCTCAGTCCTGAGCAGCCACGTGTGTTGGTGCCTATGCGTATGCCCACACCACGGCCACGCTGTTTGAGTAGTTCTTGTATTTTAGTTCGGGCTCGTTCTGTGAACCTAATCACGTTTATACCACGGGGTTGTTGATCAGCTCGATGCGTCCCACCCAGTCCTGTGTGTTTAGGAACTTGTTGAGATTTAGACGATATGCGAAAGCATCAGCGATCTTTTGTGCATATGCAGGATCTGTGACTGGAGGATTTTTTTCCAGATTGAGTTCTCGCTGTAGTTGGTTTTCTTTGAGGCTGTAGGCCAAGATCGCATATTCCATGTTCTGCTCCGTTGTCTAGTATTTAGCTCAGCCAGCTCTGAGCCATTAACTGATCAGATTAAGCTAAGTATCTATATACAACTTTAACAAGGGAATATTATGACTCTAGAACAGATAGTTTGGGCCACGACCGTTTGGCTAGCATTAACTGTGATCACATATAGGCTCACTGGCTTCCGAGAAATCCGTGACTGCTTTAGCATGTTTTTAACTCGTGAATATTGGCAACCTCTCTACAACAAAGTAGAGTTTGCCAGTTGGTTCTGCAAGGCCATAATCATCATTCCAGGTTTGATTTTCGGCATACAGATTTGGTGGTTGTATTTCCTTACTCTGTTTACTAGCCTAACATTGATCTGGGCTTCAAACAAGAAACTGTTGCCCACGTTGGTTAGTTTTAACACCATGTGGGCCTGGCTCAGCTGCATGGTACTAGCACAACATTTGGTAAAATAACATGATAGAAGAAACACGCCAACGTACCATCACAAGGATGGTTACTTATAGGATAACCGCTTGGTTATTTACGATCTTTTGGACTTGGTTGTTTACTGGAGATATTGGCTCAGCCACAGGATTTGCCACAGCACTGCACATCCTGCTCAGCATAGACTACTACATACACGAGCGTATCTGGTTAAAGATACGCTGGGGTCTTACTCGTAGAGATAGTTGACCGTATCGGTGTTTTCGCGATAGGTCTTAGCGCCGTTCTTGTGATGAAACTTACGTGCCATTTCAGTCTTAGGACTTAGTGTCACGTAGGTTTTTACTTCGGGCTGTTCTTGCTTGATTTTAGCCTGCGCTTCTTCGATCAACTGGCGTCCAGCACCTGCAGCATATGACCAAATAGTATAGAACACTGCGGTATTGGTATTGACCACTTTGTCAGCTAGATCTTCTACAGTCGCAGGAATATCAGCTAAGAACTTGACACAGGTCACTGCTAGCGGGTGACCATCATCATCTTTTAATACAAAGATACGGCTGTTTTCGTTGACTCGCTGCTCAGCAGGAATCTCCGGTCTTACCGGATCGTCTTTGATTAAACTTAATAGATTGTCTTGTAGATCAGTGATGATGTGTAACATAGTCGTGCCCCATATATAATTATTATATAGGTATTTATTGACTATGTCAAATTTTTGCTTTCTAGGCTCAGTTCTTGGTCTTCCAACTCACGTATCTTGTCTGTGAGCTTGTCGATGACTCCCAGATTGCGCAGTTTCTTGAACACTAGATTTTCTGTGCTCCATTCACCGGCACGTTCCAATCCTGCCTTGCGCATATTGGTTATACGTTCTTTCATGGACTCGATCTTGTCCAAACTGCCAGAACTTATAGCAGCATCTACATCATGTACTATAGATTCTAGTTTACGCTCTACAGCACTGTCATCAGTTGGTGGCTGTGTCTTGCTGGGTTCTTTGATCCACTGACCATGTGCTACGCTATAGACTCCGGTGCTGTGATGTGCTTCATTTTCGCCCTGCACATAACATTCTACGGGAATACCACGTATGCTGATATTGTGATGTTCTCCCCACAGTGCCTTCTTTGCAGAAAATAACTCACGCATAGCTTCACTGACATCACCGCGGACGATCAAGTGTAGATCTAGATCGCTAAACTTGGTCCACGAATAGTTAGCGTTTGATCCAGTTACAGTATAGTCAACTACGGGTAGATCTACACCGATAAACTCTTCGAACTTTTCTGCTATCTTGATCAACTTGTGTGATACTTCAGGAAGTAGATCACTGCCCGACCAAATCTTGGGATTTAGTTTAGAGTTGACAGTTACAAAATGTCCAGCCTTGAACTCAGAAAGCCTCATTTAAACTCCGTATTTGTTACGTTTTGGCTTGGCCACAGGACTGGTCTTATTAGTGCCTTTGTTCTCTTCGCTTTTGCCGCGAGCAATAAGACCTTTATGATCTGTTGGAATCGTAGCGATCGCTTGGTTAACCATCATCGCTTCTAAGTCGCTGTATGGGAATGCGATATTGTATTTTTCGTACCAGCTAGCTGCATCCATGTCAACAGGTTTTTTACTTTTACCGTCAGCCATAGCCATAGCCATCATCATACGATTTAAGTGATAAACACGGTCATACCCACCCACGTCACGAGTTAGCTGAACGCCGCCGTGTCCTTTGTCAACGAGATCTTTGGGTACATCGCCCGTGACTTTTCCTTCGCTGATAACGTCTTTGATTCTCATATTACTATTTAGCCCATCGCAAATAATAGTCTGTAAGGGCATCATCACGATAAAACTCAGCTACTAGCGTGAGTCTTTCGTTGAGTTTATCTACTACTAGCTGGCAGCGTTCTGGGGGCTGTTTTAGAAGCCAGTTTACCTGATCAGTGCCTATTTCTGCGTGTACTTTAGGCCAGGGTATGTCTATTAGATCTGTTACCCTGTTTTCCCAGTTATAAAGATTGATTCTCTTATTCTTCATCTGAGTTCATGCTACTTAGAATCTCACGCAGCTTCGTGGATTCTACATTGGCACGAACTTTGCCTAGACTAGAACCCTGATCGGGTTCTTCTCTAGGTTGTACTTCCGTCTTACGTTTAATGGAATCAATGATGCTGCTTGCGCCTCTGCTTGTGGCGCCTGAGTGTTCTTGTTCTTCTTCTGGCAGATCTGAAATCTTCAAGCTCTCTAGATTAAACTCTAGATCTACTTTCATACCTACACCACTACTGCTACGTGTTTTCATCAACTGTATCTGATAGCGTCCACGCTCACGCATAGCACGACTTGTAAAGATACCAAACACATTATCTGCTGTCTGGATCTTTGACAGACCGCCCGAAATATGACTATGATCAAACTCTACTTCTTCTACAGCACCACGATTTAACTGTGCGGCAGTTACTAGTATGCAGTTCTTTTCTACAGCCAAATTTCTAAGTTCTTCTGAAACGTACTTGTCTTTGATAAACAGGTCTGCTGGGCTAATCTTCTTGCTAACAGGCATCAATAAGTCTAGATAGTCTACTAGCAGTACATCTACTTTACGTCCTGTTTTGATTTCAAACTCTTTGAGATATGCTCTTAGATCATTAGCAGTCTTTCCACTGGGCATATACTTGATCTGCATAGCGCCAGACTTCTTGCCGATGATCTTGACTTTCATTTCTACGTCATCTAGATCACGGAAAATCTCTTTAGTTGGTATGCCTGTGAGCATGGCATCGATACGCATACTAACAAGTTCTTCTGAAAGTTCTAGTGTCAGGTACACTACATTTAAACCCTGTAGTGCCCAGTTCACACCTAGGTTCGCTAAGAATAAGCTCTTACCTGCACCAGATCCACCCGCAAAGATATTCAACTCTCCACGGTTCATACCACCAAACAATCTCTTATCTAACGTCGGCCAACCTGTAGATATCTGACCATTCTTATCCTTGATACGCATGAGTCGACTTCTAGGATCAGCAAAATAGTCTGTGCCCATGTCCTTGGCTAGACCTATCTGTACTGCCTCTTTGATCATGACTTCTACCTGACCATAGTCATGTTTTTCTAATAGGTCTGCAGAGTTAATGATCGCACGTTCAAGTGCCTTGTGCCTAGTGAACTGCTCGAACTCATCCATGAGCCAATCCATGTGGCCATCTTTGACGTCTTCGGGTTTTTCTAATGAAACATTGCAGGTAGCATTGACCATTGCATAGTCTGGCAACACACTATATTGCTTGGCATATTCGTTGACAAACTCTGCGGCATCTTGTAGTTTCCGATCAAACAATGTGTGGTCAAAGATGCCTTGGCATCTGACGAAAACCTCTGCATCTGCTAGCATCAGTTCTAGGTATAGTTTTTGTACTTCGTATCCGTAATCTTTAATCATAGTTATTATTATATACTCTAGTTAAACACAGGTAAACCATATTTTTGACTCCAACGCTCAGAATCTTCTATGTCGTTTACCATAGGCTCTCCCTTGATATTAAGACTGGTGTTTAACAGCATTGGACAGCCTGTACGTGCATACCATATCTCTAAGAGTCGTCTAAATGGAGATCCGTCTTTTTCAACTGTCTGTACACGAGAAGTCCCGTCAACGTGAACGATAGCAGGATAAAGCTCAGGATTCCTGCACTTAGCGACCATTTGCATATAAGGACTGCGGCCACCAGGGATATCAAAATAATCATTAGATAACTCAGCCAAAACTGCAGGGGCAAAGGGTCTAAATTTTTGTCTTCGTTTAATATCATTTACTCTTTCCTTTATATCATTACCTCTGGGATCTGCAATAAGACTTCTATTGCCTAGTGCTCTAGGTCCAAACTCTGCACGACCCCTAGCTAGTCCACAAATCTTATGTTCTATAAGATAATCGACGATATGTTCTTCAGTAGTGTGATATCCCATATCGTAGCCCAAGAATGGTTCATCCCAATAGGTACCAAACCGCCAAACAGGATGATGTGCCAATACTGCGCCGATAGCTGATCCACTGTCGCCAGGACTAGGATAGATCCATAGTTTATCAAAATATCGATATACTAATCTATTGGCCACACAGTTTAAGGCACAGCCGCCCATGAGAACGAGATTTTCACAATCTACTAACTCTCTTGCTTTCTTTAGCGCAGTCATGAATAATGTTTCATATACTTTCTGCGTGGCAGAAGCTATATCAAAGTTAGCGTCTTCTAAGAGTTCAGGAGCCCAAGTCTTACAGCCTCTATGCAGATTATCTTTAAACTCAAAACGATCAGCATTCCTAATAAAGTCATCGTATACTTTGTTAGTCAGGCTATCATCGCCATACGCTGACATGCCCATTAGGATATATTCTTCTTCATTGGGCTTTAGTCCCACACGTTGCGTCATAGCACTGTACCATAGGCCTATAGAGTTAGGATATCTTTGGCTGTATACCTTCTTAAGTTCTAATCCGTCAGCTTTCCATATCGTTAGTGTTTCAAACTCACCGATAGCATCAATCACGAGAACACAAGCGCGATCAAATGGACTAGTAAAATAACCAGCAGCGGCGTGACTACGATGATGATCAGTGTAACGAATAGGTGCATTGATATTATATGTACTAAGGTACCTCTTGATATTATTTTCTTTTATATTTTCAATCTGTCCTGCAAATAGCTGTCGTATACTTTTCTTTAGCGGGTTCTCATACCAATAGATGCGTCCTGGTTTACCCCATCGTTGTTCTGCGTATGCGATCATAGAATAATCCAGATGCGGATCATTCTTGACACCACTAAATCTTTCGCTTTGGCTAGCGAATGCTAGTTTCTCGTCACAGAATACTGCTAGAGCAGCATCATGACTGTTTGCTGAAATACCCCAAGTAATCATTTGTAAATGAACGGATCCTTATCTTTTAGTCTGGCTACTTTCTTTCTAAAAGCTCTCAGTTCTCTCCATTCACGAAACCACTTTAACCATTTTTTAATCATTTATTTCTCTAGATTGTTTTTAAATTTATTCATAGCCATCGTTATTTTTATCTTGCCTTTTTGAGCTGTTTTGATAGCGTCAACTATGACAAATAGTTTTCCATATTTAAGCACAGCATCTGCAGGATCTTTGACATCAATATCCCAGTTAGGAAACGCCACAGACCAATCATAATCTATGGCTTTCTTTATTAGATTTAGCCCTGCTTCATCTTGATCCGGAATAACGATAACTTCTGCACCCAGGCTGTTTATGATACGTGCCTGCTGATCTGCTATATCATTGGTTAGCAAAGCTACACCTCCTACTGATATAGCATCAAACGGGCCTTCACATACAAAGAGATATTTTTGATCCTCTTCTTGAGAATCGATATTAAAGACAAAATGTGGATGTTGATCAGAAAGATACTTTGGTTTTCCTTCAGTGACCTTACGTGCTGTGTTACCAACAACGACACCATTATAAAAGAATGGAATGATCACACGATTCTCATACCCTGCTTCAGGACTCCAATGATACAAAGGATCAGTTGGATCTAGTCCTCTATTAGTTAGATATTCTACAACTTCTGCTATCTTAATGCCGTACTCTTCAGGCAAACAAGGATGTTCAGCCCACTCTGTTAGTGGAGCACTTCCTTCGGGTAGTTTTTTAGGAGTGAAGCTAACTGCTTCTTTGACTTCGTGTACATAGTCTGGCGCTTCTGTTTTTAATGCTTCAAAGACTAACGTCTTGATATCATCTTCAGTGGCACCGAGCCAACGACATAGAGCTTTTAGTTTTTCTGATATTGGGCGACCCGGTTGCCAACTTGCACTAAACTTGCAGTTGAAACAGTTGAATACTATTCCTTGGTCAAACCTTACTCCACCACGTTTTCGAGTATCTGGACTATGGCCACGATGACCGCAACATGGGGCATTGAAACTAGTCCACCCAGAGGGAGTTGCCTTAGCACGGGGTGGGAGTAGTTTACGGAATGTATCTATTACCAGAGTCATACTTTATTGTATTATCTGTATAATAGTTTGTCAATACGTCCGCCTGTAGTTGGTAACATTGCTGGTGTTACAAAGTAAGTTCGATATCCAATCGGAGAAACGCCAGTCCAATTTACTTGAGCGATTCCGCCAATACCGGTGGTCGATGTTACCGTTAAGAAAAGATCATTGGTAGGAGATGTGCCGCCTAAAGAACGACCGTTAATAACGATTTGATCTCCAGTAGAATAACCTTGGCCTCCGTTATCGATGTCTACGATATAGTTTCCAAGAGTTGTTTGTTGCACGGTAAATGATGCATAGAAACCTTTGTTTGATCCAAAATATAATCTTAACCAAACCCACTTTCCTGTAACATTTTTATAAACTAGTGGTGTGTTTAGTATTTCAAAGTTATTGCCGCCAGGGCTAATAGAACTATCTGGAATATTAACCCATGATGATTCTCCCGGAACTGCACTCTCGTCTAGGCTTCCTTGTATCAATACTTTACCGCTGTAGTTTGTTGAGTAGATTGCTAGGGTATGTAGACTCTGCGGAGTCTCTAGATAATGTCGTGTGTCGATTATACTGCTGACACTATATGCAGGATTATCATATCCAGTGACCCATGGATTGATATAGTTAAACTTTGTTATCTCGAGACTGTCATGTATTTCACCAGCAACATCATTTGATATTTCTAAAGTTCCGCTGGCACCATACTGTGCATCAGTGTACAATGGTGTTCTACTGCTAACTCTGTAGCCGTCGCCTTCTACTTGTCTTATTTCTTGAATGACACTGTAGTTGTACATTCCTGGGTCTAGTGTGGCTAGATCGCTTTCACCTAAGGTGACATATACCTTGCCTGAACTGTTTGCTACAGTCATGCAGTCTTTCTGGACCACTAAATCTCTGGTCTCTCTTCCTACGATGTTAAATACCAAAACAGATCCAGTAATATCGGCGGCTTTTTCGTCGCTGTTACGGACCTGCAGATCGATGCGATTGTCGACACCTCGATATACTTTTAGGTTGCGGTTGTACACTCTACGATACCTCTCTGTTTTCCAGGAAGCTAACGCATTGGTAAAAACATCTATTTTATTTGGATATAAATAAACTGGGTTAAGTTGCATACATTAGCGGACCTTTATAGTATTTATCGATGAGAATAACAGAAAACTTACAAGAAAACTTTCCATTCATAAGTATCCTAACCCACGTAAATCAGGAATACGTGGGGATAATAATCAATCAGGATGCTCAAGTTACCAGCATCTACGATTATTCATCTATTCGCACAGAAGCTGAAAAAGCCAAGTTCTTAGAGCTAGGAGAAGCTTGGTGGTGGGAGTCTAATAGACAAATACCTATCAATATTTTCCTAAACAAAGAAATAATACAGTTTAGGTACGTTATTAGGAACTTTGCTACCAAAGATGTAAAGGTAGTACTAGGGCCATGTACTAGCCTTAATGATATAATCGTTAAACGTATTAAACGTAAATCGATTACTTTGGTGCGAAAAGCACCTTAACTATATCCATAACTGATCTGCTCGCAGATTAGATTCATCTGTACTGCTACAGCAGTGGCATACGCTACAGCGTGGCTCTTCTTGAAATAGTAGTCACCGTTCGTCGGCTTCTTCCATATCTCCGCACCAATCTCGCTCCAGGTCTTCCCTTGTAGGTGCCGTTTGCCCGGGCGTATCAAAGACAAGCACATTGCCAACTCTTCGATACTTCGGGGTTTCATCTGTTTCATCAATGAACTGTGCCCATTTACGTGAAACAGTAAGTCCGTGAATTCTTCTTGTTCCAGTAGATCCCATAGTGGTTCAGTCTCCATCAGTTTCTTGAGATGCTCTTCATCTCGGATGCCTTTGTAGATACTTACATTTAAAAAATCTATTTTAAAATAACCACGTTCCTCTGCTTCTTCATACGGTACTGCACACATACCGTTTTCTGCATTCATAGGTACTTCGTGAAAGTATACTCCTGTATTATGTTTTACAAGAGAACCATCTTCGATTCGACTAGCACGTATATGTTTGAACAACTTTAGTGCTTGGTCTCTATCAACGAAATCTATGTCAATGTCCGGCATGTATTAACTTTTTTCCAACTTTGATTTCCATCAGTAATGTATCCAGTATAACGCTCTCCAGTCTCTAAGTCAACCAATAACCATTTTTCTGGACATTTCGTTTTAACGGTAAGGATTTTTGGTTCCTCAAGTTCTTGAACTTCAGAACCATCTTGTAACTTTCTGGTTTTCATTACTGCAATCTCGTCGTTTCGAATAATAGTAGAGGTAACGTGTCAGCTAAAAACTGTGCATACTCTTCAGCATCTTCTTCGTCTTCGAAGCCACTAAACTTAACATATACATCAGGTGATTCATTGCCAACGACTACTTCGATGTCTAGATCGTCTCTGGAAATAAACTCTTCGTTATCAGCCAGTTCTTCTTCTACTACTTCTTCTTTAGGTCTTTTAGGCATTATAAAATTTTCGCTTCTTTAACAACGTCTTTGATGAGTTCGATATCAGCAGGCAGTGCTTTAAACCTTCGAATCCAGAACTGTGGATCTATAATCGGGCCTATTATTTCTAACTGCTCATCGTTCATCCTAGACAACATCTCTTTCCCCGATTTGGTATTTAACACTAACCAAGGACTTACCAATCCTTCTCGGATATCGTGTGTGGCTCTGTTTAGATTGACGTATTGAAAATAATGCTCCCACGGTGCATTGTTAGCATCACCCCAATCCATCATAGTTTTAATAGATCGCTGTATAGCACCGTCTGCAGGCTCTTTTTTTACTAGTTCGCTAAGGTATTGTTCATAGAGTTCGTCTCGACACCAGTGATCTAGTTTCACTCCACTCTTTACAACAAAATCAATAAACTGTTCAGGATATATAGGCGAGGTATTGATCAGAAAGCTGCCAAACTTAACGAATGCCGTGTAATAAGGACTGGCTTCAAACTCATCAAATGTCTTAGGAGTTTTATTCTTTTGTGCGACTTCATAGAACTTTTGAAACGTGAGAAGACCTGCTTGTACATGCCGTTCATTACGGCTGATGTATCTACGCTTCTGCTCACAAAGGTGAACTACTAAAGTTTTTTCTTTAGCGAATAACTTACCGCAGTGTTCACACTTATAGTTTAAGTCCATTGATTTCTTTTTTATCCCAACCAAGTGTCTCACAGTATTCCTTTATCTCTTTATCTGTAGTGATAGCGGCCAATGCAGAAATATCATCAAGTTTCATATTGGGAAACAGTTCCGATAAAACTTCTTCTTTGCGATTCTTAACTTTCTTTAAAGGAATCCATTCGTGAAAATGTGCTTTCTTAGATTCATGACTACATGCCACTAGAGTAAGCCATTGTAGCTTTGGGTGTGCGCTGATCTCATTCCAGTTCTTGTTGTAGTATTCATTAACTGTTAGGAGATAATGCTCTTGTAGTTCAGAGTTGCTGGTTTTAACACTGCTGATATATCTATTAAGATTGAAGAGGTCGCCTTTGATTTCTTTGCGACCTTCATCAGTGGCGGCATCCCAAAGCTCTTTGATACCCATATCAACAGCAGGTATCATATCTTTGAATAGGTCTACGTGTTTATTCTTGCCCATCTTTCTTACTCAGCTCATATATTATTTTAGCACGATCTAATGCGTCTTGCAAGTTTTTGTTGGTTTTTGCCGCCAATCGTATCTCGTGCCACAGTTGATTTTCTAATACAGTTTCTCTCGCGGTACCTCGAACTCTTGCAGGATTATCTTCAAGTTGCCAGTCATAACCTATCACGATGCGACTGCTAGGATCAGACCCCATCTCTCTGGCATAGACCGTACCACCTTGTCTTTCGTAGATATAAGTTGCGCCCGGTTTTAACGATCCCATCTCAGTTCTCCTTTAAGAGCTTTGGTCATAAAAGTTTCCTTGGAATAGCAACGAAACTCTACTACCGCTTCAGTCGGTCCTGGGTATAGGGCCACGCCATGGTATGCAGGCACGAACCATAGAATTTTTTTCGTGATATGACATTTCTTTGGAAGCCAACAAAACTCTTTTTTCCATGCAGCAGTACGTTCGAACCCATCGTAGTTTTCACCCCAATATCTCCTACTTGTATCTGTGCCTGGTATCATAGTATTTTTTCCAACTGCAATACTTCACTCTGTCTGCTAACTTCTTTGACAAAATATGCACATGGAGGATTTTCTCCATCATGCAATGGTACTGTTAGCAGTTGTCCGTTTTTCATCTTTGGAAAATACCATTTAACATCTTGAAAAATATTTACTATCTCAATCGGATAAAACTCTGCCTTAAAACCTTTTATAGGATTGAAGATCAATGCATCAAACCCTCTTTCGTTGATGCTAGTTAGTGGAAGGACTTCTGGATCTAAGCCGCATTCCTTGTCACCAACTACCATGCACCAATCTAAAGGCATCTGTACTTCATATCCGCCTATGTTTAGTAATATAGCAGGACTATTAAAAGATTCAAGAAAAATCAGCGGCATAAAAAAGAAATCCGGTTCGTTGGGATTACTGTTATCTAGCACACTGAATCTAGTATCTTCATCTACTTCGTCTGGTAGTTCATTCAAATCGAATGATGTGTTGTTTAATGTTAATATTCTCATGTGTTTACCTTTGTAACCGTGAACGGATACTTTGCTTCCTTATAATATTTTTTGCGTTCGGTGAGATGTCGCTTGGCATACTTACAGGTGCTGGTGATGTCCCAGATCTGTACGAAGTCTTTGTCTTCTGCTTTTCTAATGCCTCGCCCAATGCTTTGTATAACGCGGACAAAGCTCTTTCCGGGCTCAATAAGAACCAGATTAAAAATCCTTGGAATATTAATGCCAACAGCGGCCACACCGTAAGTCGCCACAATAACCTTGTCATCACTTGTTTTAACTTCATCATATTCTTCCTTGCGTTCGTCTAGTTTAACAGCACCGCTGATAAAGACAGCATCAGGAATCCTATCAATGAGTTTTTCTCCTGTATCAATGCGATTCACTAATACAAGAGTATTTCCAGTAGACCTAAAACTTTTTATTTTGTCGGCGATCCAGTCTAATCTTTTGCTGTCAGTTACTAACCAAGTATATTCTTCTTGATAGTTCCTAAATACCTGCACATCAGATGTCTGTAATATTTGTATATCTAGTTTTGCTAGAACATCTTTTTGCTGGAGATCGTGTGCTGTGACTTGATTGATTACTGGACCTATACTGGCCAAAACACTTTGAAACTCCCACTTTTCTTTAGGAATGGTTCCTGTTAACCCCCAACGTATTCCGCAGTTACGGAAGTTCTGAGTTAACAGTTTTGTCAGCACATCTGCCTTAGCCTGATGTACCTCGTCGACTATGACAGCCACGACTCCTTCGCAGAACTCTGCTAGTGTTAGGCTTTCTTCGTCATAGCTTTTCTTATCTAGCACATTGAGACTTTGCCATGTGCATACTGTGTGTGTCCTATTGAGTTCTTTCCTATCGCCGAAATAAACACCGACATCTAAGCCGAGATTTTTGTAGTCCGCTTCAGTTTGTTCAACAAGCGATTTGTTCGGAACAATAACCATCGTACGACCATATACCTCACAAAGATGCGATAACGTCGCAGTAGTAATCGTTTTGCCTGCACCTGTAGCTACCTCCTGTAGTGATTGCGGGTTCTCTAAAAACTTATTGACTACGTCATATTGATAATCACGAAGTACAATAGGTTCTCCGGCAAACTGATGACCTTCTGGCCATGTTTTGCCTTGCTTTGACCAATAATCATCACCGATAAGATCAAACTTAAAATCGTGTGATACACGTTGGTCTTCTACTTCTATATCGTAACCCGAATCCTCGATTATAGGAAGTATTACATCAAGATGCGCTAGATATCCGTTTCCACCGATACCAAAAAATGTTTTTGTTCCATCCCAGCGACCTAACTTATAGGCGGGCATGTGTCGAGCGTATGGTAGGTCGAACTTTAACTTGTTTACAATCTTTCGCCGTGTCTCAACAGCCAGACCTTCAAACTTAATATTAACTTCGTCTTTTATTATTAGTTTACAGTTCGACAATTTTCTTATTCCTCGATCTAGTAGGTTTTATATCGCCCACATAAATCACACAAGGATGAGAATCAATCCAGTCTCGTGTGATGGGTCCAGGTGAAGGATACAAACCATTACTAGCTAATAGTGTAACATGTTTTGTTTCTTTAAACAACCACTTTGCCGGCTTTCCTTTGAAGATTAAAATGTTTCCACCTTCAACGGGTCCGCCTACATTGGCATCTTTGATCCATTGATTGAATCCGTCATCGATAGTTTTATCTTGCCTAAAACAAACACGTACCTTGGTGATGTCATGCCCCATGTCATTGACCGTTTTAACAAAATCTTTGACCCATTCTATTTCATTACTATTAGGATCCAAAAGAATAGCGACACGATCGTCGATATGATAGCAGAGATCTATAAACTCCTGCACATTTTTAATCCAAAAATGATTTTCTTCTGAGCTGGCGATCTTGTATAAAAGATTATCTGAAGCAATACGATTGCCAGGTTTATAAGGAATACCCATAGATTTCGCCAGCATTAAATCAGAAGGTAATCTATCTGTTCGAAGATTGACAAAATGATTGGATGCGTCATCAGAGACATTTTTCAATCTAATATGTCCACCATCCCAATAACAGTAAGGAACAACATCGTCTTGATTTTGCCATATTTCTTCGACTTCTCCCATGGCTATCATGAAAGTTTCATCTATTTCAAAACCATGCTTTGAAACAAAATCAAAAATGTGTATAAGGTTTGTGTCGTATAAAGGAACACGTCTTACCTTGGCATCATGGTCCCATTGGCTACTAGTAGTTTCGGCATTTTTTCCTTCAAATTCTTCCTCAAATTCCTTCTTGAGTTGGTACGGAAACTTCAGGCATACATCGATGCGACCTTGATCATTTTTTTCAACATAGACTCTTTTAGAGTAGTCGATGACTCGGAATGCATTTTTCCATTTGTGGGGTTGTGTCAATATCGGTCGATAATCAAAACCCACGTTGGCCGACAAATTTTTGTGTTTTTCTAGGATTTTTATGATGTAGTTGGCTTGGGCCTGAGTCAGTCCTTTACCGCCATAGATAGCATTATAAAAACTGTGGCAGGCCGACTGGTCCTGAGACGCGATGGCAACACTCTTCCTAGAAAAGGTATCGAAAAATTCTAAGAAAACGTCTTCGATGAAATCAGATTTTAGCATTTTTTAAGTATAGCGTAATAAAATCTGAAAGTCAAGACCTAATATATTTTTCTAACCTTTTTAATGGAAGACCTTCTCTGAGTTCTTCGACTAGATACTCTGTATGGCAAATCTTCGTAAACCATGTTGACCGGTCAGGCAGTGAAATTTCCTCAATTTTTTCGAAATTTCCACTCATGTCTGCAGCCAGACTTGATCGGTCACAGATTACCGGGACACCATTGATGACTGCCTGTATGGAGGGTCCGCTACAGAAGTTGACGATGCAATGATAGTTGAAATCAAAATCAAAATCATCATATGTGCCGACCAGTTTTTTTGGTGGAATCAGGGTAAAATTCTGGTTTGGTGTTATAGACTGTGACCTGGGATGTGGTCTTACTACTACATGACGATCAGTGTATCTTTTTATTTCATTTACAGTTTCATTGACCCACACGTTCATCGGAGGATTGGTTTCCCATTGGAGGCTGCGGTCATGTTGACAGGCTATTAAAATCTCGTTTCTTCTGAAATTTTGAAGGGGTTTAAGGTCGATACCCAGTTTTTTTGGTCTATCCTGATCTAGGTCTTCAGTATGACCGAAGATGCCATAGGCGTTGATGTGATTCAGACCGATCTTCCATGTTTTGTTGCGTATCAACGAACCTACTTCGATAATGATTACCGGTCTTTGTATCCTACGACACTCCTCATAGACTGTTTTATTGGCCTGCATACGTCCATTCCAAAGCACAGACCATATAACAGAAACATCCTCGTTATGATCAACCACTTCATGACCGATTTTTTTAACACCTTCTTCAAAAGCATCAAAAATATCCTTGCTGTTAAGAGCACCGTGTTCGCGGTACAACTTAATCTTCATAAGATTCTTCCTCTTCTATGCTATTGAGTATGGTTTCGTTATTAATACCGTCCTTGGCTCCTGCTTTGTAGTGTTGTATGTAAGGAGCCATGACACTTCTTGGTATAGGGGTCTTATGTTTTTGACCAGGGTTCAACTCAAACATCGCTGCTCCCTTCTCTTCTAGTTCGGCCACAACGGCTCCATAGACCTCGCCATCATAAAATCTCCTAAGATTATATCCCAAATCCTTGGTATAGTATTTTTTATAGATTTTAGCAAACTCTGGAAACATTCTATGTGTTTTGTTTAAGATAAAAAATCCTGTTTCACAGCTGAAGCTAACCCTGTCAGGATTTTCTTCGCTGGGCCATGGGTGTTTTACTCCGTAATGTGTACTAAGTGTTTCTGGATTACTGAGTAAATCTAGTAGTTGTACACTCATGTCTCTTTTTGTTGCTACATCAGCGTCTAACCATATCAATCGATCGCAAGGGATGTTGTCAAATGCCCATATGATCGGAAAAGCCTTTTTGCTAAACTGTATGACCTTGGAGTTTTCTGTCCTTGAGACAAAATCTGTGTATTCTGCACCTAAAACTTTCCAGTTTATATAGTTTACTTTCTTATATTTTTGAGGCTTAACCATGTCTTCATTGAAAACATGTAGTGTGATGTCGTCGGGCCAGAATCTAGAAAATGTTTCTAGGCAAGCTCGACCACAATGGTCAAAATATTCTTGATTTAGTGAAGTGATAACGGCATAATGTGTCATATATTCATCCAATATGGTTCTGTTCTGTTTACTAATAGATCTTTTGAATGAGATCTTCCAAGATCTTTCCTTGCACCTTTCAAATGATCAAGATATGCTCCCCATTCTGTGTTAATAAGTGGATGTCCCTCTCCAGTTACGATATTGCTAGACCAATCTAACTCATTTAATACTACGTTTCTTCGAACAGCATCAAAAACAAAACTATCATGCCATTCTTCTAAGGTAAAAATACCTAATTCTGCGCAATCGTACATCCATTGAAACTTTTCTAGAAAAACTTTGATCGCCGGGGACCTTAGATTCAAAGAGTACAGTCCACATTCGCTGAATTTTCTCTGTCTTCCAAGAAAACAAAGGTCTTTATCGGCAGGTATAAGACGCTGTATTGTTTCCATGGTGATTTTACTGTGACAATATGTGTCAGCATCCATCCAAATTAAGATATCTGCATCAGTTTCCCTGGCACAATGAAAAATCGCATAAACTTTGTGTGCAAATCGCACAGCATCCCATTTAAACCCCTTGCCGGCATCTTTTCTCTTGCTACGAACTGGGTCATTGCTGACATCTCCGTTGGCTTTTGGAACATTTTTCCATTTTTCCTTGAATGCCATTAGCTCTGGTATTTCTTCTAGACGTTTCAATGTTGTTTGTTGATGGTCATGAACAATACAGTTACAAAGTTCTGGATATAAATGAAGCTTAACTTCTTTTGGCCAAGTTTTGTCAAAGCTGTCTATCATACGTTGGCCATACTTTGCTCGGCCAGCATCATTAAATGTTGTAACTACCGCATATTTTGTCATAGGTACTCTCTTATTACTTGCCAAGCTTCACCAGATTCGAGATCTCGGAAGCTGAAATGGCTCATACTGGTTTTTCTTATCCAATGTTCTCTATCTGGCATCCAAGGATCTTCGATATTTTCTAATGTTGTGTTGGCAACTTCAAATGCTTGACTATTTTCTGGAGTGGGATCCGTGACAAATACAGGAACTCCTTCGATAACGGCAGCAACACCAGGACTGCTATTGTATGTGATCACCGCCCAAGCATTATGAAGGTCATCTAGAAATAAACTATTTCTGCTAATCATGACTCCTGGGCGATTTAGCTTCAAATAATCTTTACTTCTTCTATCTCCAGGATGCGCTCTCACGATAATAAGACGTTTGCTGCGTTTTTGTATTTCATCAATAGTTTGATGTAACCATTGCATGACATTTAGCCCACGCATTGACCACCCACCGTCTCTCTGTAGACATATTAATATATGTTGACCTTGTTGTCTCCACGGTCTTAGATCGATCTTCAAATCTCTCTTGATCTTATTCCATTGTATATCTGTAACATGTTTATTAAAATAACATCCAGTAGTTGGAAAAACACCATCGAGACTGAATCTCAAATATTGATTAGCATTTTCAATATCTCTATAAAGAAAAAGATTACTATCTACAGCTAAAGTATGTTTACCATGCTGTTGTTGTTTTTCTATAACATGTTTTCTAAATGCTAGATGCGGTGTACCTTGACTTCCTTCATGCACCCATCCTTGTATGACTCCAAGGTCAGTGACTAGGTGTTTAGGTTCCCATACTTCTATAACAGCATCTTTACTTTTTCTTACACCTTCAGCAAATAAACGTAATACTTCTGTTTTTTCTGATTTGGTATTATTTCTAGGAATACCTGCGTAATATACAGCTACAGTTTTACTCATTAGTCACCATCCTCATGGCTGTTCCGTCTTTCATTTCTCTGATATGAAACTGACCATAAGCTAAATGACAAGCCCATTCATATCTATTTTCTGCATACAACGGAGTTTCTATCATCGAAAGATCTTTTAAACAGACAGGACTAGCGGCATGCGTAGGCGCAAGTACGAAACTAGGTATTCCATAAAAGACAGCTTCAGTAGCAGCATTACTGTTAAATGTTACTAGTGCAAACACATCATCATCTAATGCCTGTTGCAATGTATTAGATAATACTCTGTCTTCTCTCCTTGGAGCTCTTTTTCTTATCTCTATCGGTCTGTCTGTATATTTTTTTATTTGTTCGATTGTCTCTTTAGTCCATGTATCTAAATCTGTGTCGTAAAACCTACAGGGTTTTTCATCAGGCAAAGCCACTAATATTTTTCGACCTGTCTTCTTCCACGGTGAAATTTCTTTATTGAATATTTTAAATCTATCGTCGGGTCTTGGTATAAGATCATTGTGTTGTAGATCGTTCTTGACTATCCTATGCCATTCTTTCCATCTACGGTTTCCGAAATAACCTGTGTCAACATAGTAAAAATCTCTGCCATCTTCCCAACAACGACGCATTATTTTATACTTGAGAATTCCACGTATAACAATAGGATCAGTGCTATCACTGTAAGCAAAAGAGGCGGTATCAGTAGGAGTACTACCGGATCCATGTGCAAGCATATTGACATATTCGTCTTGGCCGTCTTTACTTAGGAAGATCATATTGCTGACAATATTCTGTGAGTATACGTTCTCGGTGCCAATCGCTGCCCATCGGAGTATCGGCATATTGATAAAAACTAGGAGTACCTAATGTATAGTGTAAGAGTTTAGCGTTTGGGTTAGGACCATACTCGTCCGGTAACCAGTTCCACTCTTTAGGTAGCTCTCCGATCCTCTCATCATTTATCCACGAAAATCTATGAAGGACAGATCCTGGCGAATTCTGTACAAACTCTGGAGTAAGTTTTCTATTAGGGAAAGTAGAACAGTTCCATAGGATGACACTAGACCAGTTTTTTCTTGGATAGTCTTCATTCTTGCTTCCTAGATATTTTTTATCAGATTTAGTCTTATAGTCATGTTTTACAACCATGACATCTTTATCCATTTGTCGCAGTTCCCACAACTCGTTAATATCAGCCCTTACGATCATATCACCGTCAATAAAAATAGCCCATCCTTGCCAACGCATTAGATAAGGTACTAAAAATCTCGAGTATATGAATGTATTGCTACCATCAGTGTGTGTTTCTGTATAATCTTTGAATAGATTCAACGCTACAGGAATAATAGAAACTGGTTTACTAGAGTTTCTAATAATACTGTTTACACAGGTATGATATGCAATAGCCTCTCTAGGATCATAACCTATAAAGACCGGGATGATATCAGTCATTGTCTTTCAATGTCCTCTTCTTGGCATTTTTCGCCGTATTGTATTTCTACTATTTTACAAGGAACTTCGTAAGGATTGGTTAGTTGATGCCATTCACCTGCTGGTACTTTATATTCTAGATGTTCTTTTAACAAAGTAGGAGGAAGAGCATAACCGCCTGCCATTTTTGAGTTTACTACACACGCACCTTGGCTAACGATCCAGTATTCTGATCTATGCTTATGTCTTTGCATACTAAGGCTATGCCCCGGCTCAACAGTCAACTCTTTGACTTTCATTCCTGGCACATCGTGAAGAACTCTATAGTACCCCCACGGACGTTTGGTCTTAGGTGCTTTCCATTCTTCTAAGATCCAGCTACTTGAGTTTGATTTGTTAAAACCGCCAGTGCCAAACACAAATGATAGATTATCATCAGCGAAATCCATTTCTGGAATATTCTTATCAGTTCTATCTCCGCCATTGGCAAAAATGATTTGATCACTAGGATAACTTTGTCTAACCATATGTATTGCATGTTTGGCTGTGTTATCACTGTCGTCAAAATCAATGACGAAATCTACTCCAACAATATTTCGTACGACGTTGGCTCGTTCCATGTAAGGCATAAAAGCTCGGCCCTTTTTGCGTGTTAACCAGTCATCGCTGTTAACACCGACGACTAGAATATCTCCAAGCTTCTTGGCTTCTTTAATATATGAAAGGTGGCCAGAGTGGAGCGGATCGAAGCCACCAGTAATAAGTACAATCTTTTTCATACAGATATTTATGTGCGTAGATTATGTGCTAAATATCATATGAACTATAAAACTTCCATAAGAAACTTTGACAACAAAGATTGGGTTTGGCCCGAAAGAGATATCGTTGCATGGAGGTATCTAACTAGAGAAGATCATTATAATCTTCCTATAAATGTTTCTAATCTAGTAAAAAATCGCAATATAGTTGTACAGGCCGGAGGGCACTGTGGACTATATCCAAACAAATATGCTAGTTTGTTTAAAAAAGTCTATACATTCGAACCTCACCCTGAAAACTTTTATTGTTTAGATCAAAACATACAACAAGATAACGTTGTTAAAAATAATCTTGCTCTAGGCGAAAAAGAGTCAATGATAAGCCTGGGTGAACCTCTTACTAAAAAGAAAAACAATACCGGCGGCTACACTGTTTCTGGAAAGGGTAATATAAAACTTATTTCTTTAGATAGTTTAGATATAGAGGGTTGTGATTTATTACATTTAGATCTAGAAGGATTCGAATGGTTTGCTCTTAAAGGTGCTGTAAACTTAATCAACAAGTATAGACCGTTGATTGTGTTAGAAACCAACGACTATTGTGAAATGCACGGGTATACAGTTGTTGAAATGGAACAATGGATAGTCAGCGAACTGAAATATAAAATTATTGATAAGTGGGAACACGATACTGTTTATGCACCAGAATAATATCATTTGGGTTACATCTATAAACCAAAAAATCTATAAACAATACGCACACGAATATCTCCCAACATGGAAAAACCTTCCTGGCAAAAAACTTTGTTTCTTAGATGAACCTATAGAAAACTTTTTATCTGATTTTGAAACACATCCTACAGATGTTTGTTTAAAAAATACTAAACAGCCAGAAAAATATTTTGAAGTATATGGAACTAAAAGAAAACCTATCAAATGGTATCTAAAGTCCAGAGTCACTTCTTACATGTTGGAAAATGTAACTGCTGACTACCTCATTTGGTTAGACGCTGATGTAGAAGTCTTGCAACCTATGGATATAGAAAAGTTCTTACCTAGAACAGAACTACTATCGACGATTTATAAACCAGAAGGACTTGATTCTGGATTCGTTTGCTTTAATACCAAACATGCAGATTACAAACAGTTTGTTCGAGAATATTCAGATGCTTGGTATAATGACATGATACTAGAATCGAAACATCCCGGTGATGCTCATATACTAGAGATACTAAACAAAAAGTATCAGTACAGAAACTTATTCTTAGGAAAAGTTATTAAAGGAAAGGCTCATGTAGATTTTTACGATACAGAGGTAGAGCCATACTTACTGCACCATGTGGGTGTCACAAAAGAAAAAATCTCGGTCTAAAACCAAAACTATTCATAATGTGCATATCTGCACAGGTACGTTTTCTTTCGTGTGGATTATATGTTCTAACTGGTAGTGTAGTACATATATCAGAGATCTTTATGGAAATGCCAGTACCTATATCAACTGGTCCTGTAAAATCATTGTTTAATAAAATATTGACAGCTTCACAGACATCGTCAACGTGTACAAAGTCACGTTCATGATCCGTGACATACTCTAGTGTTCCATTTCTAAGTCTATCAAAAAACATATCTCGCCCAGTGTCTGCACCGTAGACGGTATGGAATCTCATCCAGCAAACATTATCGTGTGGAATCTTTTCCATGACATGCTTAGTAGCAGCATAGGGATTCAAATGAGGTTCATATTGGCTGCTAGAGCTTGCAACTAAGACCCTCTTATTGCTGTAGTGCAGTAAAACTCGTCTAGTACCGTCTACATTTACTTTCCAGTACTCGTGTGGCGAGTCTAGACTAGCCCGAACGCCTGTTTTTGCAGCTAGATGAATAACTGCGTCACACTCAGGAAGATCACAAGTAAGGATGTCTTGGCCTTCTTTGATATCGAGGCCAATGACAGTATGTCCTTTTTGTTCTAAATAGGGCTTAAGATTACCGCCAACAAAGCCAAGATGCCCAGTTAATACTATTTTCATAGTGTTGCATCTTCAAGTCCAGCAGTACGTAGCTTCACGATGTTAGATATCTGCCACTGCTTGATATCTAAGGCTTTGATAACGCCCAGCCATTTGTTTCTTAGCAAGGCGAAATCATTGATGATTTTTTCAAAGTCAACGACATCAGACTCACCCTCTACAAACTTTTCACAGTCTCTAGAGGATAGGCTGCGTTGATAGTTTTCAAGATATTTACGGAAATGCTGACTGCGTAAACGACGTAGTTCAATGTTTAGATATTCTAAAATCGCTTCGATCTCTTGTAGTTGATTGAAACGATTTTCCACAATACCAGGCATATTAGCAGCAGCTCGTTCAAGGTTTCCCGCTATGCGAGCGTCAGTCTTTGCTGCCAATAACTCGGCTTCATAATATGCCACGGCGTCTGGAATATTAGAAATATCTTTTGAAACTCGATCGTACCAGTTCATTAATCCTCGTCTTCGTATCTATCGTAGTCGTCTTCTTCGTGATATTGTTCACCGTCAGTGGCATATTCGATAGCATCGTCGAGGTATGGGTCAATACCCATCAACCGATCTAGAACGCTTTCTTTAATGCCATGATCGACTAGTGTACTAACAAAGTCTTCAGCTACGGTTTTTTTCTGCTTATCGGGAATGTGGTCAACAATGACGCTCCACAGATCGGCGATTAGGTCTTCCTTCATTAACTGGCCTCCGTTTCAGGTTCAACTGTAGTAGTTATCTCTGAATCGGATTTTTCGCCATGTTTTGAAATGTCTTCCATCATCCTATCTAGTCCATTGTTTTCGTTGCGTTCCCATGCCTTACGAAACTGTTTGATGATCTCACCATCAGCAGTTACATATACAAGACTATTTCCTTCTTTCTTAAGCATCCCTTTAGCTTCAAACAAGTCGACCAGTCCACTATATGGATTCATACCTGTCTCATAAGGAATCTTTACTTGTACACTTTCAAAAGGCTTTGCATAACGAGTTTTCATGATCTTGCAGGCAGCACGGATACCACGTACTTCTGAGATCTTATTGCCATCGTCATCTTCTTTTAGTTTGAGTTTTTTCATAGCAACAACGATACTTGATGCATAGATAAAACCTTGGCCACCACTAATCTTATCGTCTGGATCAAACATATCTTGGCTTGCATAGGTATGGTTTGTAGCTACTAGGCCAATGTTTAGACTACCAAACATATTAACACAGTTTCGCACAAGTGCTGTCAATGCCTTGGGCTTACGACCCATATCACCTTTCAAATCACCTGCTTCGAACTGGTTAACATCCGTTGGAGTCAACAACATACCTAATGAGTCAAGCACAAAAAGTACCTTAGGACGACTGTCTTCAGGCATAGCTTTATATTCTGCAACAAACTCTGTGATAGTCTTTGCTACATCGTCGATCATAGCCATATTAAGTTTCAACAACTTTTCATCGCTAGTGTCGACACCTAGTGCCTTTAGCCAATCTTCGTCTAGAGCATTTTCTGTATCAACCAAGATAACATAAATGCCTTGTGCTTGTGCCGCTTTGATCAAGTTACCTGAACAGATATATGATTTACCTGCTCCAGACTCGCCTGCAAATACTGTAACTTTGCCTAGCGGAACTCCTTTGTGGAAATCGCCACTGATTAGATAGTTTAATGCATAGTTACCTGTGCCAACCCAATCTGTAGGATCGTTAAAACCTATACTAAGACCTTCAATATTCTTTGTAATAGATTTTCTAAACTTGCTTATATCGAACGGTTTAGTTGCCATAATCAGTTATCCAAATCTTTAGTGTTCCACTCTTTAATGACTGAGATTAGTTCATCTTCAGTGTTACACATAGTCTTAGTGGTCTTCCAATCTTCTTTCTTATCGCGACCGCCGATTTCGACCATCCAACCGTTGTCATAACGATTGAGCGTGATTGATTCATTTACTTTTGATAGTTTATCTAGTTTTGCCATTTTATTTCCCTGTAATGAAGAGAGTGTGAGGAGGTACCTCACACTCTATATAAGTCTTACTGCTTTTGACGATTGCGAATCATGGCCAAGATATCTTGGGCACGACTATTACCATCACCATTTGATGCTGGTGCTTCTGCCTTTGGAGCAGGAGCTGCCTTTGCTACTGGTGCTGGTTCATCATCTGCATCATCTACAGGTGCGCTGGCTGCAGGCTTGTTAGGATCGCCAGTGGCTGCTCCCATACCTGCTGGTTTGAAGTATTGACCCCAACGGTCCATATCATATGGCTCACCATCGACAGATGCTTCAAACATTTCCTTCATTACCTTGAGCTCAACATCGGTTGGCTTCTTAGGTAGGAAGTCGGAAAGATTGAACAATCCATGTGCTTCGATCGCTGCCGCTTCAACTTCAGTCAGTGAACGCTCACGACGGCTCCACTTTGATGTAGAGTAGTCTGCGAACCCACCTTTTGATGTCTTGGCGATACGGAAATCTAGACCCTTGAGATAATCAGTTGGCAACTCATCCAACTCTGGATCCATCAAAGCACTACGGATGATTTGATAGATTTGAGGACCAATGATAAATCTACGGATTGGATTTTCTGGTGTCTTTTCTTCTTTAAGAGGATCTTCGACAATAAACCCTTGGAAGATGTATGAACGCTTCTTCCAATACTTACGACCCATTTCCTCTAGGCTCTTGTCTTTGAACCAACCACGCACTTCGCTGAGAATCGGGCAAACAGAACCGTCATTGTACATTTCAACGCAGGGTACCTGCACCTGTACTTGTTTGGAATCTGTTTCGCCTTTAACGCCAGCGAAAGGTAGTTTGATCATTGCACGTTCTACCCAGAAAAACGTGTTGTTGGGATTGCCATCTGGTAGGAAACGGATTACTGCTTCCTTTCCTTCTTGCATGTTCCAGTGTGGGTAAATGGCGTTGTCGCCGCCTGATGATTGTCCTGTGGACTTTGATTGTGCTTCTTGAAGTTTCGCACGGATTTCTGCTAGTGTAGCCATTTTAATATGCCTCCTATGTTTTGCCTTAAAATGTATGCCTTACGCATATTTGTATTATGCGTACTTTATTTAGCAAGGTCAATAGTTTTTTTAGATTTTTTCACCAAACTATCCGTGTATTTGGTGATAGCGGATCATGGCTGCTGTACGAGCCAAGAACAGCCGCCAACGGATGTCTTCAGTGATGATACCTTCCGGATCATCGGGGGTAGATGGTGCCTTTGGTTTGCTAATATCTTCTCGACGATAACCGACAAATATATCTTCGTCTTGCACAAAAATATCATCATCGGGATCTTCTGCGACACTAAAGTGGGTCGCTCTGTGAGGATTTGACCTAAACAGCTTAGGTTTAGGTATCCTGGTCGATTTTGCAAGGACCGGATCTTTTTTGGTCGCAATCTTTGCTAGTGATGACGTAGATACGGGATTCGGATTCACGTTCCCAGTAAGTGTCGTACTTGCCTGGCTTGTCCCAATACCTATCATCATCGCAAGAGCGATTGTCAATCCTTTCATTCCGTGTCCTCATTAACATATTAGTTTGGAACTAGAACGTTTCTGTAACAGTTACAGTTGCCGTCTAGAACACTCTCCCAATGATAACCATACGGTGGATTATATGTAGGCGGAGGAGTTACGTATACCACGCTCGGAGGCGGGCTTACATATCTTGGCTGCGAAAGTGCATAACCTACAGCACCACCAATAACTAATGGTGCTACCCATCCATAGCCGCCACCGTGGTGATGACCACCTCGATGTCTCCAACCGTCTGCTTGTGCCTGTGAGCTAAAAGCAGTTAATGTTATCAATGTAGCGAATAAGAACTTTTTCATCTTTGTTCTCCTTCATATTAATATAACGCCTTAGGCGTGATTTTAGTAGACAAAAAGTTTACCAAAAAGAAAGGGCTCAGGTGAGCCCTTTGTTCGGTATTTAGCCGATTACTTCTTTTCAGCTGGCTTGGCAGGTGCTGGAGCAGCCTTAGCATCTTTAGCAGCTGATGCTGCGGCCTTTGGAGCTTCTGCGGCTGCTTTCTTTTCATCTTTCTTCGGTGCATCTGCGGCAAATGCTGATACAGCAAATAGAGATGCGATTAAAGTTGCAACTAGTTTCATAGTATTTTCCTTTTTAAGGTTATCACAGATTTCCTCTGTGTATTAATTTAACGCACTAGTATGACTCTAAGTTGACAAGATAGTTTAGATAAAGATAGCCAAAAAGAAAGGGCACCGAAGTGCCCGATCTAACTGCTACGAACAATCTTTACATGCCTGCTAGTTCTCTGATTCTTGCTAGTTCTTGTAGTTCTGGATTCTGCTCTGTTGTTTGGTTTGGAGCCATTCTTTCTACAAATTTACGAGCTACCTGTTCTGCCTGTTCACCGAACTTCTTGCCTACCATAACTGCTACACCTTCTGGCCCTTTAGGGAATGTGCCTGTATTTCGATCATAAAAGCTGTGTACGAACTCTGCTATTTCTTTTACATCAATAGATTCATTGCCGCTGCGCTTACGGAAATCTCTAGCATGACGGTCATCGTGTTTCTTATAATCTGGTAGCTTGTAGTCGCCTGTGCCTTTGCCACGTGCTGAAGGTGGAAGATCATAGTCATCTTTCTTATCATATTCTGGATGATTAGGATCACTTCCTTCGGCAGGTACTTCTTCTGGTGCTGCCGCCGCTGGCTCAGCTGCTGCTGGCTCAGCTGCTGCTGGTTCTTCACCTGCTGCTGGTTCTTCAGTGTAGTCACCGAAGTCTAGTTGCTCTAATACTTCTGGAGCATTTAGTTCTAACCAATCTTTCACTAAACCTCTGCAACATGCATCTGGGTCATTGGCCGCAAGTTCTTTGATTCTCTTGAATAGTTCTGGATCTTCGATTATGCCTTTTAGGCTTTCGATAGCATTACTACCATCAACACCTGCTGGGAAATGTTCACCGACTAGTTCTTGAAGTTGTTGCACTGCTGCCTGTTGTTCTTCAGGATCTTGACTAGTAATAGCTGACTCTTCGCCCAATGCCATTACCCAAGATTCAAACTTTTCAAATGGATCTTCGTTGGCTATAATATCTAAGTCTTCGTTTTCTTCTATTTCGTTTGTTGTCATACCGACTATGTCGCTGTAGCCTACTCCATTTTCTTTCATTAGCCTATATAATACAGGAAATACGCTTGCGATATCTTCTTTAAAATTCCTTACAGTAAACATTTCTGTAAAGTCTTCTACTACCTCTTGTGGTACTTCTAAGGGTTGCTGTGCTTGGAATGATTCTCTATATGCTTCATAGTGGCTCTGCTTGCCTAGATTTTTGATTTGTTCACGTAGTCTTTCTAAAGCCTGTGTGCTTCTTTCTACTACTGAGTTAGTCTCGCTATTCATTAGATCGTTACGGACCACATAGTTTTGGAAACTCTTGAGTTGGGCTATTTCTTCACTCATGCTAACAATAGACTTACCGATTTCATCATATGGTAAACCGCCATTAGCGACGTGGCGTTGCATAGCTCGAGCACCTGCTAGATGGATGAAAGGATATTTGAATCTTTCACCGTCGGCATTTTCAACAAACAATGCTGAAATATTTCTTGATCTTGCACCGGGTGCAAAGTCGTCAGTAATAGCTCGACTATGTTTAATGATGAGTCTCGTATCTTCGAGCTTTTGATAGCTCATAGTTCGAGAACCGTATAAGCTGCTTTCGTTCATAACACTTTCTCCGACCGGTTGGGTCACTGTATCGTTAGTAGTTGGCTTGGGCTTATTGTATTGACTCAAGAATTCATAATCTCTTCGATCCAAGTTGTCCTTAGCGATATCTCGTGTGTCAAAACTCAATAAACGTCTTTTTGCGAACATTCTAAGTTCTTTCAAAAACCCGTACCAGTTGTTTTTCTGTCCGTCATCCATGGATTCAGTAATCCCATGGCTAAAGTAAACCTTCATGCTGTTTGGCTCTGCCAAACTAATGCTCACATGCCCTATGGGCTTTTCACCCTCCATGTAATCAAAATCAAAGAAGCGTGCCTCTTCAGGATTAATGGTTATTTGGCCTGTTTCAGAACCTAATTTTAGCCCAGTAAAACGGCTTCTAATTTTATAGAATAAATCAGTGGCTATATTGTTTCTTGCATCCATAGTAATATTTATCAAAACCCTGTGCTAATAAAGATAGGCAACGGCATGTTCTCTTCTGAGACTTTTTCCGTCATTTTGTCGTAGATCTTAGGATCCCAGTCAGCTAGTACGCTGGCCATACGTAAAATCAGCAGTGTAGACGTCACTAAGTCGTCGTGCTCTCCGGTTTTAGCACTAAATCCTAGCCCGCTAGCTACAAACGATTTCAGCTCAGAAATCAGCGGTTTGCTGTGTATGGTCATTTTCTTGGTTTCTATCATGTTCTTGAGTATAGAACAAGTAGATATTTTAGTTCTATGTGTAGTGTTAAATCCTTTACGGAACTTTCTCACATGCCCTTTGCGTATAGGTTCGCTCAAGAAAAGTCCGTAGAAGTTTTCTTCACCTATATCGTTTATAACTATAAGTGCTGCCTCACCTATATTATTGTTTTCTACACTATAATATATCTGTGGAGCAGAACCACCCTTTTCCATACCTCTATCGTGGATGTATTTCAGTATCTCACGCATAGTTTTAACTTGTTGCTGTACCGGAGTGGTGTTGTGATGCCACTCTGCTACCTGTATCATATCAGGCATTTCAAATACCTGTATAGCACCATAGTCGCCACCTGTACCTAAACTAGGATCTAGACTTACTAGGTAAGTAGCCTTGGGGTTGATGTCTTTGTACCAGCGGCATTGACCCATGGTCATCTTAGGATCTGCACCTTCGAGTTCAGAGAGTCTAACTGAGTTGATCAGTGTTTCATCAAAGATCAAGAACTCACAGTCAAACTCACGACGGAAACGTTCCTCACCGATCTTAGCACGTTCTGTAGCAGCCCATTTATCATCACGATCCGGATGCTCGTCCCAGGTAGCAAAATATGGGAAGAATCCGTTTACACCCAGCTCTTGCTCATTGCCAAACTCGTCAAACTTTTTATTAGCTTCAGTCCAGATCTGCGCAAACTGATCTTCGTCTGAGTTTGGTGTTGAGGTAATGATAGCACGACCACCTGTTGATAGTGTAGGACTTAGAGCAGTCCAGAACTCTCTAGCTTTTTCAGGCGGTTGCACAAATGCAAACTCGTCACAGTAAATCAAAGAAAGAGATTTACCACGACCAGTATTTTCTGTAGTTGTCGTTGCTTGTATACGAGCACCGTTATCGTATTCAATAGTATTTCTGTTGTAGCTGATAACACCTGCTCGGATGAAGTCGGGCAAGTTTTCATATCCGTAACGATAGCGGTTCATGATATCCTGCGCACCCTCATATTTGTGAGCAGCGATAAGAACCTGTGCTTCAGGAACAAACATAGTAAACCATAGAAGATATCCGCAGGCGCAGGTTGTTTTACCCATCTGTCGCGGTAACATAGCGATCACATCTTTGTGATTGTGATATGCTTCTATAAGTCTTACCTGATAATCGTAGGGTTCAAAATCAATAGCACCACGTACAGGATGTTGGATCTTAAGAAAGTTACGCATGAAGTATAATGGACCTGTAACGGGATCCATACACTTCTCAAGGTGCTGTACTTCTTCTAATGTATACCTATCTTGTTTGTGCGCTTTTTTGATTAAGACGCCGTCAAGTGATTTTGCCATACATTTATTTACAGAAAAAAATAGGCTCCGAAGAGCCTATCTGACTTTGCTGTTATGCTTATCTAGCTTTGGCTTCTGCTAGACGTTGTGCTAGTTCAGCTTTGATCATAGCACGTAGATCGCTTTCTGGCATTGCCATTGGGTTATCGCCTGCTTTGTAGCTGTGCTTATATTGACCCTTTTCACGGTTCATACCACCTGCTAGAGTCTTGGTCATGTATTCTGTATCTTTAGTAAATGGCTCGCCTTCTACACCGTCTGGAGTGTTAGCAAATGCTTCATCCTCTGGTTCATCTTCACCTTCAGGATCAATGTCGCCGCCATCTTGATCGTGTTCTGGTTCTTCTTTGTCTAGATCCAATGGTAACATCTTTAGTGGAGGAAGACCGCCTGCTGGCTTGTCCATTGGTTCGATTTCGATTGATGGCTCATTACCACCCATTGGGGACAATGCCTTGGGTGCTGCATCTGGGTTCACTTTTGTGATCAGTTGCATTAGTTGTTCAATGTTGTCCATGCCTTGTGCATTTAGATTAACACTTAGGCTTGGTGGCGCAGGAGGAGGACTAGACATAGGACCTTGTCCCATGCCCATTGGTTCTCCGCACTCGTCAATCTTAGCTTCAGCAACTGGCTGATCTAAGGCGACAATCTTTTTGTATAGATCATGTATATTCATTTCTTATCCTTTGTATGGGTCTGGAATCTTGTTCTGGTGTGAACCAACTGGACTCTTAGCCCCATCGCTGCCATAGTCTGGGCCCGAAGCTGATGCTTCTGATTTGATATCTTTTTGTCCTAGTTCTTTTTTACGAGCCTTAGATGCTTTTGCTAAGTCTTGTAGAAAACCTTTGTTATAATCAGGACCAAAGTAATCTTTTTGTTTTACTTTGCCTGCTTCTTTGTACTTGTCATCAGTAAGTAGGGCATCTTTAGATTGTAGATCTGTACCTTGCTGATTGTATTCTTCTGTAGGATCTGCTGAGTTCTTGACACGGAAGTGAGTTGGGCACATTTCCATTGCCATTAGCTCATTCTTAATCTCGGTAGTGATGGTTGGATATTCTGTAACCATCTCATATATAGAAACTTCGCAGTTCTTAAGATCTGGAAAATCGATAGGAAGCTGCTGGATAGGTGTGGTGTTTAGTTTTTCCAGGGTCAAAACGTTACAGCGTCCAAGTCTGGATTTTAGGTTTTCCTCAAACTTTTCAGGAACTTCGCCCGCTACCTTGATCTTGAAGCTATAGACTTTTTTGCTTTCTGTCAGATATTCTTTAAATGTTTTCATATTAATATTTAGCCCTTTTGGCTCAATTTTTTCAATAGCTCGTTGCGGTCAGTGATTATGTAACCCTGACCATTTAATACTTCTCCTTCTGGAGATTTAGTATCTTGATCGATTTTAAGCTTCTTTAGCTGTAGATCTACTGCTTTTAACTTTTTGTCTATTTTAGCTGTTTTGGCGTCTATGGCATTTTTCATCATAGTACCAGCTACTTCAAAGATGCGCCCACTGTAACGCACTTCTACATTCATGCCCAAATCCATTAGATCATCATAGGCTTTTTCTGCTTTGCTAGCTAGAGCATCTAGCTCTTTATCATCAATGTTATCTAACTCGGCAATCTGCGGCAATCCTCTAGTTAACTCAGCTACTGCTTTATAACTGTCATCAAGGCTTTGTACCTGCTGATGTGTAGGAGGCGCGGGTGCTGGCTCTTCTTCTTTTGCCTGGTCTAAGTTGAATAATTCTTCAAGTTTTTTGGTCATACTTTACTTATCTACGATTGCCGCCCTGATGGAAAATCTCATTCTCATTTACGACCCTAAACCTTATATTCTGCTGCTTGCACCACTTACTTGCAGCTTCCCATTTGGCTAGATTTTTAATATACTGCTGTTGATTATAAGCACTCTTTCCTACTTTTTCTCTTAACGTCTGACTTGCTGGCTTTACTTCAACTAGTTCGGCATGTTTCTTTTTGTTTTTATCTATATACACAATAAAGAAATCCGGAACATATATTGTTTGGCGTCCTGTCAGGGGATCTCTATAAGGTATCTGTACGCTCTCGCTAGCCCAGTTTTCGACTCCTGGGTGTTCGTCAAGCATACGCATGAATACAAACTCCCAACTACTTCTAGCTAATGGCTTCTTTAATCCTACATATTTGCTAGGATTTTTCATTTCAAAAAAACCTTGGGCAAACTTGGGCATTACGGTAAGATATTCCTAGTATGGGTTGTGTTTACTACAGGTGTAGTCCTGAATCCTAGAGTTGACGTAGAGGTTCTATTATTGTTTAAGACTTCTCCGACAAGAGAACTTAGGTCTAGTTCATTAAACCCTTTTAATGTATCCAAGATACTAAAGATAGGTGTCCCGTCTAGTTTTGCCTGCTTTAGCAATGTCGATGACACTACTGCTGCGGCGTCGTCATCAAATCCTTTGCCTTTAAAAAAAGAAACTGTGGCATCAACTTCTGAAGCGTTAAACTGCAAAGGTTCTTGACCATATGTATCAAAGAATAGGCGTGTGCCTGCTGAACTGTCAGAAGGGGTACTGATAGGTAAGTTAGTTGCCATTTATTATCCTTGATCTGGAGGTGCGATGATAGATCGCTGCGTTGCTTGTGTGTTAGTAGTGGTCGATGTATTCTTTGGAAACACAGCACCTATGACTCCTCCGACTGTAGATACCGCTGTAGCAATGTTTCCTGGATTGCTTAAGATGTTGACAGCCTCACCGGCCAGTCCTTCTTTGGTCAATCCTCTTAGATTTTTATAGGTGTTGATTCCTTTGATAGCTGTACCAAGGAATCCTCCAAAACTATCAAAAGTTGTGCCGTTAGATAAGTCACCGAATACTTGTTCTAGGCCATCGAGTACGCCGCCTTCTCCTGTAAGAGTAGCAACTCCGCCACCGGCTACACTCAAAGGACTTGGTAACAGATCATAATGTAATGTAGCAAAACCTTTGGGACTGTTAGATCTTACGGTGCCGCCACCGTATTGCACTGCTTCATATTCTACAGTCATTTGGCTTTCTAGTGTGCCACCTTCACTGTAATCAACGTTGCCGTGATTCCAAGTTTTAATACGTGGGTTTACTAATGTGTAACTCTGGAATCTCCTACGGCTCATAGTATAGATAGTAATACTTTTAAAGAAAGGAGTGCTGATTTCATTATCAAGACCATAACGGAAATTATCTTTAGGTGTCTTTGTTGGTCTTAGATGCGTTGCAGTCCACGCTGCATTTGGCTGTGTACGATCAGCGATATAGTATCCGTAGTACAAGGCCCATAAAGCATTAACGATACCGGCATTGTCATCGTGCATAGTTATATTAACGGGCTCGTAGTTTATTGCTTTGTAAACTATCTTCTTTCTATTGTATTGATTTTTGACCATCGAGTCAAAACTAAACTTAGGAAGGTCTGCACCTTTGATTAATAAACCAAACTCGTCAGCATGTCGATTGGTAAATGCAGGGCTTCTTAGAGCTGTTTTATCAACTTCAAATCTAGCATAGAATAAGAACTTAGTTCTTGGACTGAGTCTAAATGTATCATCTATGAATAGTCGTGTGGCATGCTGCCAGTTACTGTTAATACCTTTAGGTGTTAAAAGTCCTGCACCTACGCCATTAAGAAATCGAGTGAAGAAGTTTGCCATACTAATATTTATGCCACAAAAAAACCCGAGATAAACTCGGGTTCTTCTGAGTTAATATAACTATTAACCTTGTGCGCCCAATGCTCCAGTTGTTGCTTCTGTAGCGATCTGACGGCCAACTGCTGCACCAATACCACCAACGATACTTGTTGCAGTTTGACCAGCTGCCCATTGCTCCATGTTATCAAAGCGGATGGTTAATGCTACTGTTGCTGCTTCGTTGGTACCATAGTTTAGATCACCATAGTCTGCGTTCTGTACAAAGCAACCATATAGGTTGATAGTTTCTAGAACGTTTGGTGTTAGAGCACCGTTTCCGCCGTCTAGTACTTCGATACGTGTAGTAAACTTGTAATCGATACCAGAACGTGCTGAAGCTTGTTCCATGAAATCGTATTGCTTCTGTATCTGTTGTCCTACTAGTGCCTGCACTTGACCGCTAGCATCGTCACGTAGTGTGAGCGTGATAGTTTCAAATGTGTACTTACCAGCTAGGTATACCTTGCTGTTGTAGACATCCAACGGAATCTCTTCGAATGCTACTTTAGGACGAGTTACGTCTGCTACCTGCTTTGTTAGTTCAGTAGCTGCTGCAACGCCAAATCCTAATAGTGTCACTCTAAAGCGATACTTTAGTTTAGGCATCAGCAGCACTTGAGTGCTGACTGAGCCATTAGTTGGAACTGTTAAGTTGTTTAATGATGTGATAGGCATTTTTAAATCTCTCCTGTGTTCTTAACACGTAGTGGGATGTAAATGAACTCTACTGCCTTGACAGGACTAATAGCAATGTCTACCCATAGCTCATTACGATCAATTCTGCTTGGTGTGTTGTTAGATTCATCACAAACAACTGCGAAGTCGTATAGTGCCCTTAGTCCTACCAACTCCAGCAATAGGCTTTCACATGCCTGCTTAATCTCATCACGTGTGATTTTGTCATTAGGTTCAAAAATGTATGGACGAGCAAGTTTGTTTAGTTGGCTACGTAGGTAAACAACTAGACGAGCTACGTTAATACGATCTAATGCGCTTGCGTTAGGATCGCGTGTCTTTTGACCATAGTTAACAAGTCCAACACCATTAAAGAATGCGATTGGATTGATCTTTAGATCATAAAGTGTATCACGCTGTCCGTTGTTAAGAGCAACGGTTTGGAACTCACCTGTGTCTGCATCGATATAACCAACTGCTGTTGCGTTAGTAATACCACCACGGCGTGTGCCTGCTGGTGCAAACCAAGGATAGCTTACATTGTCGCTCAATGTTATTGTTTTTAGCATCATATGTGATGCTGGAACAACTGCGTTGTAACCACCTAGGTCTGTGGTAAATCCATTTGGATAGAACACTGATAGATAGTTGTCATAGGTAACGATACCATCATCGCCGTTGTCTGTAACTAGATTAGCGTTAGTACCCCATGTTGTTAGACTTGTAGCATCTGCTGGCAAGCGTAATGGAGTATCACCGATAACGAATGCTGTCAATCCTCGGTCGATATTCAAGTTAACCAAGTTGCTCATTAGTTCAGGATACCCTGGAGCAGCAATGATGTTGAAGTTACGACGTTCTTCGTCACGGATCTCAGCACTTGTGTCTACAACACTCTTGAGTGCGCTGACAACCACTTTGCGTTGAGCATGACGTAGGAATGAACCTGAACCGTCTTCGTTATTTGGACTTGCTGTTACCCAACGATCAAATACTTTAGCATCATTGCTGCCGGTTGCATACAATGACTGTGCCTGACCTAGATAACGTGTGTTATCTGCATCTTTGTCAACATAACTGTTATGATACTGCTTAACATTGCCACCGCTTCTACGTGTGTTCCATAGCAACATACCCTTTGGATATAGTGCTGGATCTGGAGCGTCGAAGTCGATATAGTCTGAAGATAGAAGATCTTTAATAGCCCCTGCAATATTGCCAGTTGCACCTGATACACCGTAACGTGCATCAGCAAATAGAATGCCTTCTTCTGTTGTTTGATCTGCACTGTCAATCAACACCCATGTTGCTGATGATAGACCTGCATTCTTGTAACGATATATTCTTGGATACATTTCAACATCTGAAGTATCAATCCATAGATCGTTGTTAGCTAGTGCGCCGCCATCTGGATTCTCTGTAGGCTTAGATGCACTTACAATAGGGCCACCTGACCAAGTGCCTGAATATACGTTCCTGTATCCTTTCCATGTAACACCGTTGTGTATTAGGATATCAACTTCGCTAACAGTTGGGTTGTACCATAGTTGACCATCGGATGGCTCGTTAGTTGGAGCTGAGCTGCTTGGAATAAATCCTTCGCTAGCTAATGGTCTCCAGTTCGAGATTAGATAATCATAACCGTTAACTGCTACACCTTCTGGTGATGCATAGAAGTTTGCCAGTCCTGATTTGGTATAAGGATTGTATGTAGATCCAAATAGTGAACCAACTACACCGTCAGTATCTGTAATACGGATTTCGCCGCCTGCGGCGTGTGTAATAGTTAGACTATTATCTTCGTTAACAGTAGCACTAACATTCTTAAGACCAACGTCTGTAAGTTCGTTATAAGCAGCGTCGTTGATGGCCTTTGCAATCTTTTCTAGGTCTGCGCTGATTGAACCAACGCTGCCTGTTAGGGCTGCGGTTGTAACAGTCATAGAGTTTAGACCGATTGCACCGACCACTGATTCGCTGATAGTGATCGATTTTGCACCTGCTGAAAATGCTGATGTCTTAGCTGGCGATGTTACTGAAGTAGCACCCTTAACAGCTCTGCGCCAGATACGGAAAGTTGCTGTACCTGGAGCTTGATTAGCACCTGTTAGCTCGTCTGCGTTTGTCTGGACGAATAGTGTATCGACAGTTAGATTCTTACCACCGCCTGCACGATCGAGCTGATAGTCAGCTTCGTGTGTGCTGCCGTATAGATAAGCTTCAACAGCTGACCATACTTTAGTTACAGTACTCCAACGCTTCATTCTCCAACGTGAACCATTGTTTGGTTCTGTGGTCTTTAGCCATACGCTACCACTTGGACGTGGTGCTGTATCATCTTCTTTAAATGCTGGAACTTGTGTATGTGGGCTTTGTACCAACTTAGGAGCATAGTGTACTCCTGTGCTGATCTTCATGATAGTTGTCCACGAACCAGTACCGTCTTCTAGGCTTAGAGCATCATTAACACTTGAGTCGCCTTCATTCTTACCGGAGAAGTAAAGATAAAGTTTTTCATTCACTACTGCACCTGAAATGCCTTGTGAACTAAAAGTATTGATAGTATTTGCTAGGTTTGTTAGCAGTGCTGTTCTATTAGCACCTGATAAAGTGATAGTATTGCCGTTGATCTTAAATGTCTGACCTGCTGCAATGCTGGTGTCAATCTTGGCGCCTGAGTATACTGTTGGATGTGAAGCAGTCCAATCTTCGCTGCCTACCAATACCCATGCACTTCCTGCTGGGTGGCTTACTGGACGCTTGTACCAGATAGTTGCCATTTCAACACTGGCGCTGCCTGACTGGAATACTACAGCATAGTTGCCGTCGACTCCTACAGATGCCTTAGGTGCTCCTGTTCCGGAATCGATCTTGCTGGCGTCATCGTCAGTTAGTACTAAAGGAACTTGTGCTGTAAATGTTTGGCCGCCTTTTGTTGAAGCTGCCATGCCGTTCCATTCTTGGATACCCCATGCTGTTGCCTTGGTGTCCATCCACCATTGACCGTTATTGGCTTCTGCTCCCGGGGCGGTTGTTTGGGGTTCTAGTTGGTCTAGATCGATGTTAGCACGAACGATAAAAACTGAGTTCGTAACGCCTAACAAGCTGTATGCTGCTAGTAAACCGTACTCGTTGCGTTCGCCACCGTGGATTGGATTATTTGTAGCTGTCTTTTCAAAGAAAGGTACGCCGAAGGTATCAATCAAATCCTTCTGGCTAGTGATCTTAAATGCTTTACCTGCATTTGCTTGTAATGTTCCTGCTGCGGTTGCTGTTCCTGCAGCATTCAACTTGTTCTGGGCTGTTGCCACAACAATCAAAGGAGTCGTACCAGGTTCAGCTGGTGTATAAAAACTCTCGTCGATTACCGTTACGGCTACGCCTGGTGATGTAAGTGATGCCATTCCCTATTCTCCTGGTAATAGTTGCTCAATGTATTTACCAGGATATTGGAAAAACACTAGGTTACAACCAAAGAAAAAGGGGTCATAAAGGGCTAAATATTGGGTGAGACCTCTTTGTAAATGCGGACAACGACCTCGAGCCGTCAACTATCATAGAGACGGCCGTACATATTATAGAAGCCTATGCGAAGTTTGCATGGCTAACGGGCTCAACCACGGAATCCCTAGATGGTATAGGGCTGGTTATCGTAAAAAATCACAGTGCGATAAATGCGGATTCCGTAGTCCACACAAAGAGGTCTTTTCAGTTTTCCATATAGACGGAGACCTGAATAACTGTCGCCCTAGCAACTTAAAAACAATCTGTGCCAACTGTGCGCAGGTACTCAGTAAGGACGGTATTACTTGGCGTCAAGGGGATCTCGTCGCTGATTACTAGAGTTCTAACCTGTGTGTAAAGATCGTCTAGCGATCCGTTGTTATCAATGATACTATCAAAATCAGTGCCAACCCAAGCAGTTTCTGACGCATGTATCTTACGCATTTTTAGATCATTGATAGCGATATTACTACCTTTATTGGCTTCTACGGCAGTTTCATACCAGTCAGGAAGAGCTCCACGCTGTACCCAGATAATCTTGCCACCTGCGTTGCGTATGCTTTGTATTTCATTAGGAAATCGACAATCGGAAATAACTACGTGATCTTTTGAGTTACGGATTTTGTTTTCTAGACTAGCGATCCAGATATCATCATGGAATCCTTTGCGGCATACTTCTGTTCCCCAGTATTGCAGGACCCAACGGGGAGTAAGTGTAGGCATATCTAGGCGTTCAGCCCACCAAGGATCTACCTGTTCTCGCCATTCACGGGCTTCTTTAGTGCGCCCTTCTAAGAGTGTGCGATCCCATCCAAAAACGGCTGCACAAGCATCTTTTAGTGTGTTAGCAAAACTTTCTCTACGGAACTCGTGAAAGTTAACCAGATAGTCAGCGACTGTGTCTTTGCCGCTACCGATAAAACCGCAAATACCAATGATCATAATATTCTCCAATAAAGAATATTATAAACAAGTATTAGCCTAAGGTCAACCGATAATCCAGGTATAACCAGAACCGCCGGGCACCAATTTCATCAAATCGTCAGTGAGTTTATCGATTTCAGCTTGAGCTTCTGTTTTAAGAGCAGCACCGTTTAGCTGAGTTCCGCCTTGTGGTCCAGCGATCTGCCCAAACTTTTCACGTGCTTGTCCTAGCATGAGCTTGCAGTTAGCTAGGCTATAATCTTTGATCCATTGGCTAGCATAGACATCGTCAATGATTGCCCAGTCTGGTCTTGTGTTGTAGCACCATAATAACACCTGCTCCTCAGCCCTAGGACGCTGTTGGATTACTAACTTTCGACTTTGAGGATGCCATGTAAAGTTGATAAATGCTCCAAACATTTTACCTACGAGTTCTTGATATTGCGCAAATAACTCGTAGGTTAGCAAACCGCCCATATTAGTCGAGCTTAACAAATAGGTATTTGTATAGGCTAGGTTAAAGGGCTCAAAAACAGTACCACCTACGCCCGAGCCAGTCCTGCTTCCGATGCTTCTACGAAACACTTGGCGAACCTGTTGTACCTCTTTTGGTAAGATGTACTCGTTGGTATCCGGCAGCAGATCTAAGAAAATATAACTTTCTTCTACGGCGTTATCGCTCCTTTGTCTAAAAACAGCGATAGCCCTATCAAGGGCAGTTTCATAATGTTTAGGATCTAGTTCTACATCTATCATACCATCGCCTAGCATGGTTTTGCAGTAGTTGTAGACTGATTGTCTTGCGGTATCGATTTGGCTCATACTGTTATTTATCGTAGCGGTAAATATAGTACTATGCCAAGACTTTCACTTTACCGCCCAGAAAAGGGCAACGATTATAAGTTTTTTGACAAAACTATCTGGGAAATGTTCCAGGTGGGCGGAACTGACGTACTCGTACACAAATATCTAGGTTCTGGAACCAGCGGCGCTGGAGCCAGTCCTGCAGCACCTACGTATGACTCCCTAAGTCCTACGAATATACAGGACATGCTGTTGTTGGAAAATAGAGATAGAAAATATGATCCAGACGTTTATGTCCTACGAGGAGTTTATAATCTACAAGACATTGACTTTAATCTAAGTCAGTTCGGACTCTTCTTACAAAACGATACTATTTTTATAACATTCCATATCAATGATACTGTAGAAAAACTTGGCCGTAAGATTATCTCAGGTGATGTTATTGAGCTGCCTCATCTTAAAGATGAATATGCTCTAAACGATCTACAGTTTGCATTAAAACGATTCTATGTTGTAGAAGATGTAAACCGAGCAGCAGAAGGATTTAGTCCTACTTGGTATCCACATTTATATCGTGCTAAATGTAAACCTCTAGTTGATAGCCAAGAATACAAAGATATCTTGGATCAGATCCAAACAGATTCTTTTGGTAACCCTACAAATACTACACTTCGAGACATTGTCAGCACCTATGAAAAAGAAATGCAGATCACTAAAGCTGTCATGGATCAGGCAGATGCTGATGTACCTAAGAGTGGATTTGACACCAGTAAGTTCTATACCATACAGATCGATCCGGATACTAAGAAGGCAGCGTTAGTTACAGTTGACAGCACCAGTGAGCTGTTAATACCATCTACCGATACTAATGGCAATACCATCTACGATGAAACAGGTGAGCCAGTATACATGAGTGTGACTGCCGATACTATATTCAAGAGTGCTGATCATAGTGATTATTCAGGATATCTACTTGAAGACGGTATTCCGGCGAATGGTGCTCCATTCTCTGCTGGCATAGCGTTTCCTATAAATCCTACAGAAGGGCAGTTTGCTCTACGTACAGATTATCTACCTAATAGATTGTTTAGATTCAACGGAGCACGTTGGATCAAGATTGAAGATAATGTAAGAATGACCATGGACAATCTTGGTGCTACTGATGTAGGAACTGGCGATAGATACGAAGGCAAAGACAATCGTCAGACACAGAAAACCAGCTTCATTAACAACACAAAAACTGATACGATCAACGGTCATGTTACTAAAGAAAAACAGAGCTTGTCAAAAGCTCTTAGACCACAGGCGGACGAGTAATGGATTATTTCTACGACGGACAGATAAGGCGTTATATCACACAGTTCATGAGAGTATTCATGGGCTTCAAATATAAGGCTGGCGGTGATACTCCAGAAGAACGATATGTACCAGTGGCATATGGAGATCCTACTCGCATGGTAGCTTCCATAATCCGCGAAAACAGCGAAAATAAAATGCCTACAGTTCCAAAAATCGCTTGTTACATCACAGGGCTTGAAATAGACAAGGAACGATTAGCTGACCCTACTTTTGTTAGCAAGGTAAACATACGTGAGCGAGCCTATACCAAAGACACAGAAACAGGTCTAGTTGAATATAAAAATATACAAGGCGGCAACTATACCATCGAAAGGTTGATGCCAACTCCATATAAGTTGACTATGAAAGCTGACATATGGACCAGCAATACTGATCAAAAACTACAACTACTAGAACAAATATTAGTGTTGTTTAATCCTAGTCTCGAAATACAAACCACAGACAACTATGTCGATTGGACCAGCATCACGGTCATGAATCTAGGAGCCATATCTTTTAGTTCTAGGAGTATTCCACAAGGTGCAGACACAGAAATAGACATCTGTAGTCTAGATTTTGATATGCCCATATACCTAACACCTCCTGCAAAGGTTAAGAGATTGGGCATCGTCAAGGCAATCATAAACAATGCCTTTACCGAAAACGGCGATGTTGTAAATCTAGAAGGTCTGGTCTATAATAGAGCCAAGGGCAAGTTCCAAACTACTACTAATAACTATAGAGTATTATTGTTTAAATCACAGAACGGACAGCCTTATGACTATGATGTCACTATCGCTGATCCGACACAAGCCATACTGAGCATGGGCTTAGATCAACGTATGCTAAAGACTGGAGCACCTATCGATTGGAACAGTATCTTAGAAATGCAGGGAGGATATACTCCTGGTAGTCTGATGTATTTTGATCAACCAACCGGTTATACAATGGTAGGTCCATTTGCTATCAATCCTGTAGATCCTAGTGTCATAGTAGTCACATTTGATCCAGATACGATTCCTGCAAACACATTGATCACCGACGACGGAGTTATCGATCCAACTGGTAGAGGAACAGTAGATGCTATTATTGATCCCTACAAGTTTAATCCTAGAGAAGTATACGGGGCTCCTGAAAATATTCCTACAACACTTAGATATCTCATGCTTGATGATGTCAATAATAGTGCAAATGTAGGTGGGTTTATTGATCCCAATAGAGGCACTATACATACAGATTCTAGTCTCGATTCATATGATGGTCCGGATGGTTGGAAAAATGCCAATGACAGTGACCCAGTGATTAAAGCAAATACTGTTATAAGATGGGATGGATCTCGTTGGGTTAAAGTATTTGATCCTAACGATTTTACTCCTCCAATCATCATACAGAATCTAAGAACCGGTATCAAATATCGCTGGACTGGAACAGAATGGCTCAAGGCCTTTGAAGGCGAATATCAACCAAACTTCTGGGGATTCTACCTAGATCCTAAATAAGTAGTTGATGCAACAACGAGCCGGACTACTATTTTTAGCCAAAAATACCAAACGTATATTGATGGTACTGGAAGATGAAAAATGGACAGTACCGACTTTCCCGCGGCAAAACAGCCTGTTAGGTGATGCTGAAAATCTGTTAAGCACTTACAGTAAGGGAAAGATCGTTCCTATCGAACTTTATCTCAGCGAAGATCGAGGGTTTGAATACGGAACATACATATGTCTTGTAGATCAAGAGTTCCTGACACTGGCAGCTAAAACTATTGCTTGGTGCGATTTTGATCTATTGCCCAAGCAGTTGCATCCTGGACTCAGGTCCACATTAAATAATCAACTTATTAGAACAAAAATAGAAACTATTATGGAGATGGCCGATGTTTACACCTCTGCTTAAATCTGAAAGATTCCTTAACGAGTACGAAACATTCAAGAATGAAATAGCAAAAGTCAATGATTACCAGATTCGGGCTCAGCTAGATCAAGAATTAATTTCTCTAAGGACTTCGGTGCAGGCCATTGACGAAGCCCACGAACAGCTAATGTTTGGCAACAACAATCACGAACTCATCACAGAGCTTAGAGAAAAGATTAAAACTTTACGCCAGAGCATAGATACAAAACTAAGCGTCTGGCGTGAAAGTTAAGCCTGTGCCTCACCCCAACGGATAATCACGTTAGAAGTAGTATTTGATCCAGATGTCTTATAGACGTTGATCGCTAGCACGTCTGGACCATTCGGAAAGGTACCACGACCACCAATACTTGTTGATGTGAGTTCTTTCAACCCTGATAGATCTAAGCTGTCTGATCCGCCTGGTAAGCTAATGAATGAGAATACCTGTTCACCTGGTAGCGCATAAGCGGCACCAAACTGCCATGTAATCGTTGCCGCAGCATTGATGGTAGCGTTTGATGACTGTGTAAACGACACACGATACACCGTAGTCGCTCCAAAGGTACGTGTACTGATAGCGCCGACCGCTGTACCAGCTGGGAAGCTAGTCACTGTTGTCGCTAAGAATGTACCAATAGTAGCTCCTCCTGACGCCCAAGAAGTGCTGTCAAAGAACAGATAGTTAGTATTGGTGTAGCTAGCTCTCGAGCCTGCTGCCGTAACAGTCACAGTCACATCATTACCGCTACCGCTGGTTGAGTTAGCATTAGCGTTAGCACTCATTACGACTCGAGTGTATGAAACTGTACTGATTACAGCATAGCCGGTAGTCACTGATAAAACGGTTTGACCGCCCGTGATAAATGTAGTAGCCGAAAGAGTATCGCCTGCTAAGATTCCGGAGGCGTTCCATTCTGTATCTGTTACCAAGAAATCACTTCGACCAGTTGTCAATGCCGAACCATAGGCTGCTGTCAACGCCGATGTTGATGTAACAGTAACTGGGTTTGCACCTGCAGGACTGTTACCATTACCGTTGGCTGTCATGACGATACGTGCATAGACTGTAGTATTGATAGTAGTATAGTTTTGAGTTATACTGGAAACAGTCTGTCCACCCGTGACATAGGTTGTAGCACTTAGAACGTCAGTGACTTTTAAGTTTCCACCAAAACCGTTGTATTGACTCTGCGGAATCAAGAAGTCTGCTCTAGTGCTGCTGATAGCATTATTATACAGAGCCGCCACAGAGCTAGTAAATGTTACTGTGACGTTTTGAGCACCGTTGGTCGCTGCTACAGGTGATGTTGCTGTAGCCACACCACTTAGAGTTACTCTGGTGTATGCTACCGAGTTGATAGTGATATAACTTCTTGTAAATCCAGTGACCGTTTGTCCACCAGTGATATAAGTAGTAGCACTGGTTGGATCACCGATAGCCAACGGTGTGCTGGCCAGTATCGTATCATAATCGGTATTGCTAATCAAGAAATCGTTACGTGCTGTACTCAATGCGCTACGATACGTTGAAGAATATGCTGTAGTGATAGTCACCGGAACGTTATTTCCTGAACCAGCGGTTGATGTTCCCGAACCGTTTCGATCCATTACGATACGAGTATATAAACCACCGTTGTAGGCTCTGGTCACACTACTAATAACTGAGTTAGCAGCGATGTTGGCACCAGTGACAGCATCACCTGGTTGTGGCACCAATGTTAATGCATCGTACTGAGTGTTGGTAATCAAGAAATCGTTACGTGCTGTACTGATAGCACTGACGTAAGTGTTGTTACCATATGGCTGACCGTTGGCAAAACCAAGTGCTGTTACGCTTTGTCCTAGTGTACCAAATGACTGTGCCTGTGCTGTTCTAGTAACCGCAGCAAAACCAGTAGCTGTTAACGTCTGTGTAGATGCCGCAAAGCTCTTGGCTGTAAGCGTTGTGGTAAACGCACCTTGTACTGTAGAAGTTGTCTGGCTGAAGTTACCGCCCCATGTTACAGAACCGCCTGAAGCTACTTGTGCAAAGCTAGGTTGGCCACCAGCGGCACTCGATGCTAGACCGTTCCATGTAATCTTTGTAGGATCTGTTGGATAGTTCTGTGGATTTAGAACTCCTTCAATAACTAGACCGCCAGTGGTTCCTGAATCAGATGTAATAGAAATATTCTGTAGTAACAACTGCGCACGGTTTAATAGTTCTCTTTCACCAAGGTCACCTGTCTGTGCGTTTGAAACACTAGGTGCTAGACGTATCAGGAATGCCGTGGTCTTAGCTGTAGAAACTGTGATACCGGAAGCCACATAGTTAAACAGATAACCACGGTCACTGTCAAACTGACCGTCGATCATGAATGCCGAGCCCCAGTGGCTAATAATAGGGGTAACTGTGCTTGAAACCAGCACAACACCTGCTCCTGAGTTATGTGTGGCTGCTGCGCCACCTGAGAATGTCCTGTTAGATCCAGCCACAAACTGAGTCATTGTTGCAGCACGAGTACAACCAGTTAGAGCTGTTCCGCTGTTGCCAGTAAATCTAATCAATTCTCCGTCGATGCTAACAATACCTGAGGTTGGAAACCAATAACAATCATCGGAGCTCATCGGTACTGTAGTTTGACTGATAGTCATCGCTGCAGAAAGTCTTCCTTTAGCACCTTCATTAATGACTTCATAACGAACTGGTTGGTTACCAGTACGCATGTATGCTTCAGCGTTTACGTTGCTGTTACGGAATCTATGTGCCCATGTATAGTCACCAGTTGGACCACGCAGCATAAAGTCTACAAAGCCAGCACCATACCAGGTCCATTGCATACCAATCATCTGCATCTTAGTGACGTCGATATTATAACCAGATGGTCCAGAACCGTCAAGTGGGTCTAGGTTCCATGATTCTTGTGGAATGATCAAGTCTATGGTCTTACATGCTCGACCGCCGACTACGTTAGTAACCCCACGATAGTCTGGTGTAACAGTTAGTGCGGTGTCGCTGGTTATACCAGAAACTACATGGCTCATACCTTTGATAACGATACGATCTCCAACTGCTAGCTGTTGTGTAAATCTTGTGTTAGTTCCTGTTACTGCATTAGAGTTGGCAGCAAGGTTGATAGTTCCTGCCAACTGGAATGTCGAACTGCGCTTACCGACAGCCATCCTTTGACCATCATATTGCCAGAACATACCGTTTTGATCGTCAAATGTTCCCGAACGTACTGTAGAACCATGCCATTTGTAGATAGCCATTTGACATGGGCTTCCTAGAACAGCTGTGGTTGCTCCTAGAGTTTGTGATCCTATGAACTGTAGTGTACGCTCATCGATGATACTAGTGACAGTGTATACTCCATTATATCCTGAAGTCTGTACTCCTGTGATAACGATCTGCGCACCTACTTGACAACCGTGATCAGTATCGTCAGTGGCCATCGTGATTGTAGCACCTACTGCGGTGCTAGTAGCTGTCAGACTTCTTAGGTCATAGCTAGGAGCAAATAAAGCACCAGTATTGTACATAACTCCCTTACCAGATTGATAACGGATATATTTTTTACTCATACGTATGGCTGTAGAACCATGCGCCGGCCCGCCTGTACCTAACTGTACTCCGCCGTCGTATGGTCTATGTACGAAATAACTGTCTGGACGAGCATAAACAATACCAGTCAATGTGTTAGCGATAGTGCCTTGAGATCTCGCTGTGTAGCGTAGTGTGGTCGGGGTTGGAACCTGCTCAACATAGTACGAGCCTGCTGCTAGTTGAGCATTAGATCCCGAGCTAGTTATCTGTATAGTGAGTGAATCACCTGGAATAAATCCGTGTGGTGTTTGGAAAGTAACTTCAAGTGTGCTGATTGATGTATAGTTTAATGTTGATGCATCAGCTATTGATGTGCTGGTAAAATCATTAATCGTGAATGCACTGATAAATGTTACATTTGGTGCAGTGATCGGTGTTCCTGCGATAGTGAATGTTAAGATTTCACCTCCTGGGGAAACTGTGTCAATCTGAACTGTAGCATCGCCGTTGCCACCGGTTATAGTAACGATATCGCCTGCCGTATAGTCCTTACCTGCAGTATTAATAACTGCGGTCAATACTAGTCCGCCTAGGTCTGTAGTGATATCGACAGTTAGACCAGTTCCTGTGCCTCCGGCTGTGGCAACATTTACATCATCAACATATCCCCCACTACCTGGTGTTACAGCACCTAATACCTGCGGAATATTTAGATCATTAGCAGTAACAACTGTTACGGTAGCATTGTTAGTTGGTGAAGTGCCTCCTAGGCTGGTTCCCGGAAGTGTTATCGTATCATTAGCAACATAACTGTTTCCTGTGTTATTACCTATAACTGCTTGATATGTAGCACCTAATCTTGAAACAGTAAATGTTGCGCCACTACCACTGCCGCTAGTAGCTGACTGTACAATGTTTGCATATGTTTCGTTGGTGCCTTTAATCTGCGAAGTTAGCAGTCCACTTAACAAAATAGTATTAGATGTAATATCAGTAACAGCTACCGAAGTACCATCGCCTCGATCTATAACAAGACCAGGAGTAATGCCAGATGTGTTAGTGACCTGTATAGTGTTATCACCAATCTCTGCTGTCGTGATCAAAGTAGTAGCTGTAACAGTTCCACCGTTGCCTACAACAGAACTAATCTGTGATCCTGTAGGAATACCGGTTCCTGTAATAGGTGCACCAGCAGGAGGAGCACTGCCTGTGAAACCAATGATACTGGCTCCACTTGCTGTGATAAGACTAGTGGTTACGGTCCCACTTTGACCGTTTGAATATACATTGAAACTTGGTGTTCCTACTGAGGCACCAGTATAGAATCCTGCCTTGCGTAGCTGAGTATATGTTTGGCTCAGTGTCGTTGGGTTAGATGTTCCTACTCTTGATTTGGCATAATAGGTAAATGTAGTTGAGCTAGGAACAGAAGCTACTAAGAAAGTTCCTTCTGCACGGCTGAAACCTTTAACTGACGCTGCAAGAGCCTTGATGGTAAAGACATCGTTAACTGCGAAACCGTGATTAGCCACGGTAGTTACTGTGATCAAGCTGCTGCCAATATTTCCTGTGCCTGCTGATGCATCTGTAACCACGCTACTGACTGGAAGATCGCTACCAGGTATTTCGTACACACTTGGATAGTTACGCATCATAGAGATAGTCTGCCACTTAGTTGGCTGAAGTCCGTACTCAAAGTCAGCGTCAAGCATTGACTGCGGTATACCAACTTTAACACGTTCCATAGCGTCCGAAGACGAGTTATTCATATGGACTATCTGTTCTTTTCCTTCGACAAAAATCTGTATTTGATCGGTGACCATCATTCCAGATGTGTCAATGTCAAAGGTTACGGTGGTTATTTTTTCATTGCCGTAGAGTGCTGCTGGAAAATCTGAATCGTAAAATCCGTCATAGGTAACTTCAGCAGCAGTGTCAGGATCACTAAAGTTATACATGATAACATTTCGTGATGTGTTAGTGATCAATAAAATATCTTTTTGTTTGTAGAATCCTGGAAACTTGACATAACCACGATTTGAAATCTTTGTAGGTAAAGCAGTGAGACCGTTGACTAGCACGTCAATCAGCCCGTTAGCCAATGTTGACACCAACGTAGCACCAAATACTTCTGCGGGCACTGATGGTTCTATAACCTGCGGTACTGCTGTCTGTCTAGCAGCAAAAGCAACATTCGAAAGGATATAGTTTTCTACAAGATCTCTTAAGAATGTATGAGCATAGACTTCTGGTTGACGATCACCATCTACCTGTGGGATGCCGTTTTCAAAATACTTTGAAGCATAGTTTACAGTTTTATTATTACCACCGCTGGCTATATCGTGTATATAGGCATCAACCATATAGCTGATGTCTCTGCGACACTTGGCTGCATTGTAGGTATAATAAGCAAACGGTGCTATATTATTGGCAACGTTATAGGCGATATAAGCGATGACTTCTTCTTGGATGAATCTCTTATTATCATCTAATAACTTAACGGTGTTAGGAGCCAATCCACCATTCTGTGGATTTGGAGCAACAACTGTTGGTAAACTGCTAAGGCCTATGTTTATAGCATTGATAGTTATGTTAAACAATACATTGGTGCCGTGGATACCAAGAGCTTCTGCGGGGTTGCCTGCGATAGTTACCTGTGTAGCACCACTAACGTTGTTTAATCTAGTATAGGGTGTATTAGTTAGAATATTAGTTGCGATCTTTCCTAGCAACCATTGATATGTCGCCACTTCAACACTAGGTGTTAGAATCTGTATAGCACTGTTAAGATAAAATCTAGAAGCTATCTGATAGCTAGCTGAGTTGCCGCCGTAGGTCAAATCATATATGATAGAATCTATGATGTATCCTGTGTCTCTGCGACATTTAGCTTGGCGTGTAGTTGTGTAACTGTATCCAGTAAATGGTGCTTGGCTGGCGGCTATCTGTTGTGTGATGTAGGCATTCATTTCCTCTATCAGGAATGATTTGTTAGCCGTCAACAACGCTACGGTATTTGGATATTGACCGTAGGCAGGAGGTACCGCTCCTGGTGTAAACTTAAAATATGAAATCTGTTTCTTTGCCATTTACTATTTTTCCTCAGATATTAGCTTAACGCCACTGCCATAGCGACAGCTCTTTTATCTACATAATTTTTATTAGTAGCGTGTGTTCTTATTGTTGGGTTGGTGGGTACAACTACGTTTCCACTTACTGACACACTACCACCGAATGTTGTATTTCCTGTGGCAGACACTGTGCCTGCGATCGTTACATTTCCTGCGACATCTAATGATACCAATGATCCAACACTGGTAAGACTTGAGCCTACTACGTTGCTGGCTATAAAAGTTCCAGTCAACCCCTGCGCATTTGAATTTATTTCTATGTTGGCTGTGCCATCAAACAACTGGTTATTAATCGTCCTAGCAGTGGCCAGCTTGGTTGCCGTGTCAGCATTACCAGTTAAACTACCTGTAACATTACCTGTTACATTGCCCTGCACATTTCCAACTACTGGTCCTGTATGTGTACCTGAAGTACCGCCAGTGACGTTACCCGTAACATTACCTGTTATATTACCTGTAAAAGTTCCAGATATTGTTGTTGCAGAAATCGATGATAGCCCAGAAAGAGAAGTTAGAGAACCCCCCAAAGATATCGTATTGCTACCGATAGTCACGGTGCTGTTTGCTAGTTTGCTGTTGGGTATATTTCCAGTCAACGCACTAGATGGAATCGTTGTTTCTAGATTTGAAAGATCTGCCCTTAGTATTTGATGCCCGCCCGTTACAAAGCCGTCAAATACTCTGATACTAACAGTCGAAGGGTCAAAAAACACTTCGCCCTTGCTGGCTACCTTGCGATTTAAGGTAGTTATATCATAGTTAGGAAGTAATCTGATGCTGTTAAAGTTGTTGGTAGACATAGCTATACATGGTCCTCGTCCTATTATTTATCAGTTTGAAATTTTTCAGAACCTGCGTTATCAGCTCCTTTTAAGCGTAAATATCCATATGTTTAATCTGTTTAAAAAGAAAAAAAGCTGGGTAAGATTCTATAGTCTAGATCAGAATGTTGCTGCGATCTACCCAGTCACACAGTCTAAACTAGTAGACAGAGATTGGAATGGGCTAGGAAATACCGAAAGAAACCGCCCAGAACAAGGGCGTCAAACGGTGTTAAACTGCCCGGCTATCAAGCAGCTAACTAGAACTGGGTATGTTCTTAGGGCTCCAGCAGATTTTGTCATCAAAACAGGTCCTAGCATCGAACACCTAAGCTGGGAAACTCCTTTCTTGTTTAAGCGGCACAGTGACAAATATACATTCGGCGGCACTGATTATTATGTAAGCTGGCATAGTCCTGCACAGACAGAACCATTAATACCTAAAGAAATACCTAACACAGATCGCCCCCATCTACACAGTGCTGTAAAAGTAGAAACTCCATGGCGTGTAAAGGCCAGCGATGACATTTTACTATTGCAGATTCCTGTTAGTTATGACAACGAAGCTAGATTTACAGCAGCTACAGGAATCGTTGATCCTAGGTACATGCATGCCGTAAGCGTACAACTGTTTTGGCATGTGCTAGAAGGCGATACACTGATTCGCGCCGGAACTCCATTGGTACAATATGTCCCTATTAGCAGAAAACTAGTAGAACAAAACGGTGTAGATTTTATTGTTGATGTTGCAGGACCAGTCGAGGAAGAAATAGAAGATGCCTATACTTTTTCTAATCACAGTAGATTTCCTAGATCAGACAGTGTAGGAAATAAGATGCGTGTGATTACGGATCTGTTTAGTTTCTTCCGTAAAAAATATCCTAAAAATAAGATTTAAAGATGTAGTTTGGTCAAGGGCATGGTGTTGATCTGCCCTTTGATAAAAGTGTTTACAGCCAGACTAATACGAGGAACGTTTCCTTGATATTCAGTGACCATATGTTCCATGCTGCTAGGAAATATCAACATTTCTCCGACTTTAGGTGTAAGGCTCCAACTCTTTGAGTTATAGATGTTGGATTCGTCAATGTCATACTCCAGTAACTGGTATTCGCTGGTTATAAACTTAGTCTGACCCGATTCCCCTTCAGTTTGCAGATAAAGCACTGTAGAAAACACACTGTTGGGATGATAATGTCTGTGATGTATTTGACCTTTTTCTGTTTTATTAAACCAACTTTCAGTGATAGCGATCTCTATACGTTGATTGGCTCGCATAACACCATAAAAGTATTCGCAGATTCCGTCGTATACTCCTTGAGCTAGTTTTTCAAACTCGGGTTTTTCTAGTACATTTTGATCTTTACTGATCCAGTTATTGTAGTTTGGCAACCATTCTATGCTGGTTAAATCCACACCCGATACATCTACTCCGGTCCTAAAAACTGGTTTTGAAAACAGCGGCCATATTGATTTTTCTACATTCATTATAAGTCTCTTGTAATAATCTGCTTAGATATATAGTACTGTACGATGACAATACCTATGAAACTGGAAAAAGATATAGCTACATTCGAGGGCGTTCTGACAGCTGAAGAATGCCAAACTCTCATCGATCATTATAATCGAATGGCAGATCTTAATCTCAGTTACAGCAGGTTAGATCTTCGAGACGGAATAGCACATAAGAAAAAAGATAAAGCTAGTTTTCTTTTAGAGGAAAACAGTCTAAGACTAACAGCAAATACAGGTTATATCAAGTATTTTGTTGATAGACTATGGGCCTGTTGGAGCGAGTACGTATCACATTACAGTATCTTAGATGACGTTGGACATTTTCACATACGCATGATAAAGCTACAAAAAACTCTTCCCGGAGAAGGGTATCATCAATGGCATTTTGAATCTGATAACATGGATCGTGCCGGCAGAATAGCTGCCTGGGGGTGCTATCTAAACACTGTAGATCAAGGTGGCGAAACAGAATGGCTGTATCAAGGCATTAGGATACCTAGCATACAGGGAAATCTAGTCATATGGCCAGCGGCTTTCACCCATACACACAGAGGCAATCCACCATTGAGCGGCGAAAAATATCTACTCACTGGTTGGATTGAACTATAAATGCAGACACTACAGCTTTTTCCTACAGAAGTTTTCGTTTTTGAAAACAAATCTATCGATAATCAGGCCCTTATCGAAAAGATGAAAGTGCTTAATGGCACTGAAATAAAAAGAACCACCACGATTAGTATCCTATACGATCTACGTAAAGAAGCAGATTTCAAAGAACTGTTTGATTGGTTCGATGCATGCCTAGAAGAAATACGTGTGGCACAGAAATTTGACTGACAAGATAGTGATAACAAACAGTTGGTTCAACGTCGCACTCAGCGGTTACAACATGTATCAAAACTATCATAAACATTCTATGAGCATGTTCAGTGCGGTCTATTACATGACCGAAGGCAGCGCAACTATCTTTGAAGATCCTGAAGTGCATAGGACTGAATCAGAACTTGAAGTACTAAGACATGATTTTAGTCCTTGGTATAGGTCTGTGGCCACTCCAGGAAAGTTAATAGTTTTTCCTAGCTGGCTGTATCATATGAGCGAGCCTCACATACTGAGCAACGATCGATATATTATAAGTTTTAACACATTTCCTAGTGGTCGGATCAATCATAATCTTGCTACTGATTCGAAAATCACCTTGGACATAAAATAATGATCAATGATATTATTGTACTAGGAGGCGGAAACGCCGGATACATGTCGGCATTATATCTCAAGAGTTCATTTCCTGAGATGGATATCACTGTTATCAAGTCTAAAAAGATAGGTACTATCGGCGTCGGCGAAGGCAGTACTGAACACTGGACTAGATTCGCTCAGGCTGTGGGAATCACCATAGGCGATCTAATGGTACACTGCGGAGCTACAATAAAAGTAGGCATTAAGTTTGAAAACTGGCATGGTGACGGTACCAGCTATTATCATAGTCTACCTGAGTACTTAATCAATATGAATAGATACTCAGGTGCTGCTTACTCTATGATGAGACTCATAGGCGACGGAGTTTCCAGCGAAAACTTGCATTGGGATCTTCCCATGCAAGGATATGTCAGAGAACCTCTGACAGATTATTATCAGTTCCACTTTGACAGTGAAAAACTCAATAACTATCTGCGAGATCGTTGTGCTATCTCGGGAATAAAAGTCATAGATGCAGAAATCAAAGGACCGATATTAGATCAACAAGGCTTTGTTGAGTCTGTGATTGACGATCAAGGTAATAGATATGCTGCTGATTTTTTCATAGACAGCAGTGGATTCAACAGAGTTATAGCATCTGACCTAGGAGCAGAATGGATCGACTGGAGCAAATACCTGCCATTGAACTCTGCTATAGCTTTCCAGACGTCCTATGAAGAAAAGATTCCCCCCTACACCCTCGCTAAAGCCATGAACAGCGGTTGGCATTGGCGTAGTCCTGTGCAGGATCGTTTTGGTAACGGTTATGTTTTCAGCGATCATTTTATTACTGAAGACCAAGCAGTGTCTGAAATACAAAAACACTTCAAGGATACCATCAAGATAGGCCGCAAGATTAACTTTAAATCAGGTAAGGTCAATCGTGCATGGATTAAAAACTGCGTGAGCATAGGTCTTAGCAGCAACTTTGTAGAGCCGTTAGAAGCTTCTAGTATATCTACGACCATAAAACAACTGCAACTATTATCAGGCGCACTATGGAACTGGACCCGAGAAGATCAGTCTAGCATAAAAGAATATAATCACACAGTCGACGATATGATGTCAAACATACTCGATTTTATACAACTGCACTATTTCACCGAACGCAATGACACAGAGTTCTGGCGCTGGTGCAAAAATGAAATGACCATGACTGATTTTCACAAAGAAAATCTAGAAAACTTTAAGAAAAACTTTGTTAATCAAATACTGTTACCTGAAGACGGTCTTATGAGTAACTTTAGGATCTATGATTGCCTAAACTGGATACAGGTCATGCACGGTCTACGCATGTTTGACACCGCTAGTATAAAAAATCTATTCGAAAAAAGATACGGATACCTGAGAAAAGACGACGAAGAATATCTATCTAGATTCGAGAATACACCTACAGAAGGTTGGCTGACCTGTAGAGAAGCTGTAAATAAAGTCAAAGCGATGGTCAGCAATACGGTGGAATATAAACTATGATAAAATCTTTAATAATTTTAGGCGGTGGAACCAGCGGTCTTATTAGTGCCCTGATGCTGAAGAGCGGTTGGCCTGATTTAAAAATCACTATGATTGAATCATCTGCACTAGGAATCATTGGCGTTGGAGAAGGCAGTACCGAGCATTGGAAAAGATTCATGAAACAGGCAGACATATCTGTGTTTGATATGATGCGCAATACCGGTGCAACTTTTAAAATAGGTATCAAGTTTACAAACTGGAACGGAGATGGCAAGCATTATTTCCATAGTCTGGCAGAGCAGTTTGGAACCCACAGTAGATTCAATGGCATTCCGTATACTCTGGAAAAGCTAATCGCTGAAAACTTTGATCCTTTAGACACTGTTTATAAAAAAAGCATGAACAGTATGCATTCCGAACCATTGCATGACAGTCTAGCTCAGTATCATTTTGATACATTTAAACTAAACAAATATTTCCATGATCTGTGCGCTGAACGCGGAATAGAACTAGTTGATACTAAGATTGACGATGTAGTTTTAGACGAACAAGGATATGTCAGCGAACTCGTCGGCAACGATGGTCAAAGACATTCTGCTGATTTTTTTATTGATTGCTCAGGATTTAGAAGAATTATTGGTAGCAAGTTAGATGCCAAATGGCTAGATAAGACTGATCAGCTACCATTAAATTCTGCGCTGGCATTTCCTACAGCATACCAAGAACATATTCCTTCTTATACAGAATCTACGGCACTGAGCAGTGGGTGGGTATGGCGTATTCCTACCCAGGATAGGTTTGGCAACGGTTATGTTTTCTGTGATAGTTTTATTGACGAAACTAAAGCCTATGATGAGGTTAGCCAACACTATAAACAACTAGGAATCTCAGACAACATAGAAATAGGAAAAAAGATAAAGTTTGGTGCAGGTCATGTCGAAAAGTTTTGGATAAAAAACTGTGTAATGACTGGGCTTAGTGGGATATTTGTAGAACCACTAGAAGCATCTAGTATGGGTACCACTATCCAACAGACTTTCCTACTCTTGCCCAGTTTATATTATTATGTGAAAGGCGATACACATGCTGAAGAGATCTATAATAAGCAGATGTCTGAAATAGCAGAAAACATAGTCGATTTCATACAGCTACATTATTTTACAAAGAGAAACGACAGTGAGTTTTGGCAGTGGGTTAATAACAATATCAAGTACACTGATTTTAATCGGGAGAATATGTCATTCTTTAAAAAGCATGGTGTACATACTCACTATTTTCAAAGTGAAATGCTCCTGTTTAGACATTTAAACTTTATGCAGGTAATGCACGGACTTGGTATGTTTGACACTGAATCCTTGAATAAAAAATGGTCTGAACATATGAAAAATAGATATGATACTGTTATTCAAAAGGAATTATTCGAAGGTGATAAATGGCACGATCAAAATGCTACATTCTATACTCATAGAGAAGCTATCGAAATGATAAAACAAAGGAATGATAATGTACAATACAAGTTCTAAGATAATCATCTTAGGCGGTGGTAGCGCAGGTTGGCTCACAGCTCTTTTTATAAAACGAAACTGGCCACGTTGCGACGTATCGTTGATAGAAGATCCTAAGCGTCCTCCTATTATTGCAGGGGAAAGTGGCAGCACTACACATCGAACATTCTTGCGTCATTTGCAAATAGATGACGATGATTTTATTAAAAATGTAAATGCTACTCCCAAGATGGGCGGTAAGTTCACTGACTGGAACGGTGTAGGTACAGAGTTTATACATGCTATGCAGACTGATTTTGCACCTTGGCTCGACGGTTGGACTGATCACATCGGCTCAAATCCGCTAGACGCTCTTACTATGCGCAAACTGTCAGACATAATGAAGCAAGAAAGCGCCAAGAACATGTACCTAAAAACACTTTTAGGAAACAATACACCGTTATGGAAAGCGTTTTTTGCAGGAGAGTTTATTAGACAGCAGAAAGTTCCTTTCGGCGGTGATCTAACTTCTTTGCCTTGCATACCTATGTGGCATTTTGAATCTCGAGATTCGGCTGCATATTTTAAAAAGACAGCATTATCACGTGGTGTTAATCACATAGAAGGAGAGTTTCTTTCAGCTTCACAAGATGAAAGAGGAAATATCGTTTCGTTAAAACTCGACGGAGATAGAGAAGTAACTGGTGATTGGTTTTTCGATTGTTCTGGATTTGCAAGATTATTATTAGGAAAAGTTTTAAAAGAACCATTAGTGGATATGACTGATACTTTTCCTCAAAGAGAAGTGATTGGTTGGTGGGACGAACCCTGTTATTGTGTAACCACTAATGCTACAGCTATGGAATATGGCTGGTCTTGGAATATAAATCTCAAGCATCGATCTGGCAACGGATACATTTTTGATCCGGATCTTATCAGCAAAGAACAAGCTCACCAAGAAGCTGAAAAAAGATTTAATAAAAAAATAGATGTTATAGCAAATCTAAAATATCAACCAGGTGCGATGAGAAATGTATGGAAAAACAATGTATTCGCTATTGGTCTTAGCAGTGGGTTTGTTGAACCATTAGAAGCCAACGGAATAGCACTTATAGTCGAAACCTTGTATGCAGTACAAGACTATTGGGATCCTTTAAGGAAGAATACTAACCCCGAAGTAGTACAACGCATGAATGATAAAATATGGTTCTTGACTGAAGATTTTGCCGACTTTATCGCACTTCATTATCATGGTAATAGAAACGATACCGAGTTCTGGCGTAGATTTAGAGAAGAACCACATAGGACACGAGATAGCCTTAGAGTTAAGCTGGAAGAATGGGAACAGTTTTATAAAGGTTTGATCGCTGAACCGTGGCCTAGAGCTTACAGTCCTGTAGCTTGGATGATGGTGATCCAAGGAATAGATAAGTTTAGAGTAGCAGACTCTGCTAGAGTACCTGAAAACTTGCTTTCATCGGGTGAAAAAGTACTAAATATTAATCTGCAAAGATATAAAAACCTCGTAGATCAGTGCTGGTCTATTGAGGAATGGATACAACATACCGCATAAATATTGTATAGGAGATTATGATGGCAATTTACAAAATGATTTACCGAGATGAAGAAAATCCGGAAACTCATGCTCTACACGTTTTTGAAGTCTACACAAAGGCAGATACTAGAACTGCCGCTTCGCAAAAGTTTGAGCAAAATGCAGGAACGAGACACGTTGTTGCAGGTCCAATGGGTCCGCTAGAAGAAAAAGTCGTACCTAAAGATGCTACTTGGGTTGAATAACCCTATCTAAAAAAGATTTAGCGTCAGAAATACGTCTTAGTTCGTTCTGGATTTCCTGGTTGGTCCACTCGAACGGTAGCCCTAAACAAGGTCTTGTATCCCATTTCAACCAGGAACTTTCCCCTTCAGCATCCACATATTGCAGAAAAGCCTGAATCTGCTTTTCGCCTGTATATGGCTCTCTCCAGTGTTCATGTCTCCTACCGCTGTAGATTACTAGATCTCCTTGATCTAGATGAATCTCGTGTACAGTGCCTTGCTCGTTCTTGATGTATATAGGCCAAGAAACTTCGCCAGGTTGTATACATACTGATACTGTTACTTCTGAACTAGGTCTATCAAAATGACGCTGTAGCTCTGTTCCTTTATAGTAAATGCGAGCATAACTATAGGTAGGCCATAGCTTTTTTCCTACTTCTTTTTCCAATAAAGGTGTTAGATGTACACTCAGTGCTTCAAACATCAAAGGACTATATCTAGCAAATGTACCTTCGCAAAGATCAGCAAGGTTGGCATTAGGATATAGTTGCCTACAGGTAGTTTCCATCATAGAAAACTCTAGTGCTAGAAAATCACAGAGCTCTTTAGAAACTGCATTTTTTATGATCTTATAATCTTCCATCATAGTAAAGGAATCAACCCGTTGTTAGAAAATGGTTTTTCTTTATATTTGACCAAGCTAGATTCATATGTAGTCATGATATCAAAACCAATAGTAGTTCTTATTCCGTCAAATGGTTCAGTGGCTTCTACATAATGATACCTATTACCGGGACCAAAGTATATCTGTCCTGGTTTATTCAATATTTCGTAATCATCAAACACTGTTTTAGTTGTCTTAGGTTCTATAGCTATGTATCCGTGATACTCAAACTCATGATGATGCCTATGTAACAGCTGGTCTTGTGTATGATAGTTAACCCAACTCTGTATCCATAAGTCTCTGGTGTCTCCTAGCTCTGATCTAACTAAAGTTCTAAGTTCTTTATATACCTGATAAAATGTCCAACTTGGTGCAGTCAATGAAAAAATATTATACTTGTCAAAGCTCCAGGTAGAATCTTTTCCAGGAAATGCTTCTTCAAATAATCTATGAGCGATTTCTAAATCAAGTTTTAGTTCATAGATATGTTTTTCTATAAACTCTGATTGATATAAAATATATTCTTGGCCAGGGTATCGTGTTATCATATGAATAGATTTCCTAGATTAATATTGATCAAGCATCTATAAGCGGAATCTTTGCAGAAAGAAGCAGTATGATAATAACGCCCGTTAAATGCCAGTAGTTGGCCTTTCTTTGGTGTTACTCTAAGTTTTTCTGTGAAGTTATCAGTCTTGATTTTTTCTATGTCTTTATTACCGGCATCAAAATCATCATTAGTTTCATTGTATATAATGGTGTCGCCATCACTGTCATTGACATAATAGATTGCATTCCAGTGCGGATGGAAGCTATCAATGTGGGGCAATAATGCTCCTTCACCGTTTGAAAATGTTAGATTAGCTCTCATCCTGAATAGTCTGTTAAATGGTACTGCTGCTTGACTAGTAATACTCAGCACTAATGGATATACAAGTTGGAAATAGTTACTTACGGGTACATTTTTTTCATAGAAAAAATGATTCATACCTGCAGGATTTTTTGTAGATCCTACAAATGGGTCGTCTCCAGATACGATATTCTTATTCAACACCCAAGGAAACTCCCATCCAGTTAAAACTGTTTCTAGATAATCCTGGTAGTCTTTAGGAATAATATTTTCGACTATGATAATATCGTCACTTGGCATGTATGTTTCCTGATATTGATATTCTATATTCGTCTGAAGTGCTGAAAGGGTAAACTGTATGTGGTAAACAGCTAGGAAATAAAAATATTTGTCCTTCGAATGTGCTGTCTACAGGAAACTCTGCTTCTCTTACTTCTCCGAATATGTTTGTATATATGAAAGAAAACATTCCTGCCCTGGGCATGTTGGTATTTCTAACATGGCTTTCTTGTAGTTCATCTTGGAATCTATAAGGAACCTTGACCCATATAGCGAAACTAAACAGGCCATCGTGAGTGTGCATAGGATTAAACTCGTTTTTGCGTTGAAAGTTAACCCAATAGCTCTGTAGCTCTAGATTTTCATTACCAAGATCTTTTCTAGTATGTCTCAAATCCCAAGCTTCTTTGTATTGCTTACAGAGCGATACCACATATTCTTCTAGAGATTTTTTGTTTTTATCTAGCTTGAACTCGAACTTTATATTTCCTGCAAGATGCTGATTAAATTTTTCACTGTTTTCAAAATCAATAGAATCTATTTCACTTTTTAAATCAGCAAATAACTGACTCGGAAGTGTATCTTTGATAAATCCGTAGTTGGCAAATGACCCAAACATGGCTGTCATGCAGCAAATCCAAAAAAGTTAATTGTTAGTCTAGCACTGTCTTTGTCATTGCCAAAATAACTGTCTGCGCTATGCCACTCGTCTGGCGGAAATATGACACATCTATTATAGACATTTTCTACAGTCATTGATTTTTTAAAATGACTTCGTTGTTCTAGCTTGTGTTTATAAAAATCTTTTCGATCTTCCGGAGCAGCCTTTAACTCGTTAAAAAATAATTGATTAAAATCAATCATCATTTCTTTTGTTTTTTTATAAAATATTGTTCCACTGTTTTTGGGAGGATCGGGATTTAAAAATATAACTCCAGCTACATTATATTTTGGTTCATCGACATGACACCAACCTAGATTGTAACTTTCATCAACTAGGGCATAGTTGATTTTAAGATAATGGAAGTACCTTTTTCCTGGACAATGCACGATTATTTTTGATGCCAGCGAATGAAAAAGAGTTTCATTGATCTGATCGAGAACCGTAGATCTTACGCCAGGCCATGTTGCTTGTTCATCTGTAGTATATTCTTGCTTAAGAGCATGGTATCTCCACAGATCAGGACATTCAAAAAAATCATCAACTATCTTAAAGGGTTGTCTCACTGTTCTAATCATCTCAATCTCAAAAAATGTATTTGATTTAATCTAGAACTTTCTTTATCGGTTCCAAAAAAGTAATCTGCGGCATGCCAGCATCGACTGTCAAACATAACCATCCTGTTATAAATACTTTCTATTTTTATTGTAGGATTAAAATAATTTATTTGTTCCTCTCTATACTTAGACATAGCGGCACGTTCTTCTGGTGTAGATAATAATACATCTTTCATAAACATTTCACTGTATTCTTCACCATTAAAGTCAGGAGCATCTTCAAAGATAGTAGTTCCGCAGTTTTCGCCTGCATCCTTATTAAGATAAACTACACCTGCTACGTGTAGCTTAGGATCATCGTCATGCACCCAACCCCTGCCGTAGCTTTCGTCGATTAACTGGAATCCTATCTGTATTTCTTCGTAATCTCTTATTCCATATTCACGTAGAGTGAACATTAGTTTTCTAGAGACAAACTTAAACATATTAGTATCTAGTTCGTGTAACAGTTTTGTACGCAGCCCTGGCCAACTACCTCTATTGCCTTTAAAGAACTCTTGATCAAGAGCAAACTCTCGAATCAAATCTGGGTCTTCGTAGAAGTTATCTATAACTATAGTAGGAAAGAAAGGATAAAGGAATCTATTTTTTAGGTCACCTTCTCTTATATCTGCAGCACTTTTTTTCTGCATACGCATTAGATAATCGACATGATCTTTACTCATTGCGGCAAGCCTTGAAAGTTAATAGTTATAGCTATCCTAGTAGTAAACATCTTAGGACATGTGCTGGCATGGAAATGTCTGCCGTCAAATAATATTGCCCGTCCTTTCTTTGGACTGCATTTTTCTAGTGAATAATATTTTTCAGAAGGTCTAGTTTCATGGAAAATAACAGTGTCACCGTCTGTATCATTGACGTAGTAGACTAAGGTAAAATGATCTTGATCATAATCTTGGTGGGGTTTATTATGACGATACGGCATACTAGGTAAAGAATATGATGTGTTTAATAGAAAACCCACCCGTATCCTTAACAGACCGGTCATCTGTATATTGAATTTTTCCTGTATAGCAGTTAACAGTGGATTGTAAAAATCAATAGATGGATTTTCATCTCGTTGATTCCAATACGCCAAGTGACCAAAAGACGGCGTGGGTCCGTTTAACGCAGAGTTATTATGCCCAAACTCATCTGTGGCATCGGCCATAAACGCCCAAGGGAACTTTACATCAGTTAGATGTCTATAAATCTCATCTTGATATTGCTTTTCAACAAGATTATCAATCGTTATTGGTTTGAATACTTTCATGATTTATCTTATACCAGTTTCTATCACTTGATTCTTTAGGTTCGTCAGTAGGTAACTTTGTCCAACAAGGAACGCTCATGCTTAATCTAGGACCCATCGGGTACGCTATATGATACATCCTAGAAGGAATGTAGATTGCATCTCCGGGTTCTAGCACCACATCAAATGCTAGGTCCAACATATCTTCAGTTAACTGATGATTCATAGTACCTGTTCGATACATGGTAGAAATCCTGTTGTTAAACACCTTCCAACGAGTTTTACCCCATGCTTGGAATATGAAGTTTGAAGGATAGTCTTCGTGTATCCAAAAACTTTTTGAACCTTCTAAGCCGCCATAGACGTGTATGCAAGAGTTTACCATGTATATATTTTCTAATGTACGCATGAGTTCTATAGTTTTTTCACTGTAGAATGCGTAGTCCATGATAACAAATCCGTTGCCTTTATTGATATTTTCAAACATAAAGGCTTTGTCTTGTACAGGTTTAGAAAATACCCATGCTTTTTTATTCATAGGTATTTCGATTTTAAGATTGTCAGGGCCTATCATCTCAAAGTTATACAGCTCTGGTCTATTAAAACAATGTTCCACATCGTTCCATGTGACCATTTCTGAAGCTTCTGGAAGTAGATTTTTAAAATAATGAGGCTTATCTTCATAAAGAAGATTAGTCTCATTCAATAACCTGAATCCTAATTCTTTCATCGTCATTTCTTATCATCTTTATGTTGAACGAAACAGATATCCTGTCTTCGTCGGTAGTGTTTGCTCCTACACCGTGTGGCAATGCACCAGGAAATAAAATAAGTCTGCTAGTTACTGGATCAAAACTAATAGCACTAGCACTAATATGTTTATATTGTTCGATGGGCGCCTGTGAAGCGATTACATAATCCTGAGAATACTCTTTAAACAGAGTTATTTTTCCTTGTCCTGGATATGCCTTGAGGTAAAATACTCCTGCTATAAACGTATTATCATGTGTGTGTACCATGTTAGTATGGTGCTTTCCGTTGACATTAAACCAGAAGTTTTCGATTAAAGGAAAACATAAGCTCTCTTTATATCCATAATCTCTGACACATTGTCTAGCCTGTTCCATTAATCTATCTTCAAGTGCCTTCATTTGAGGGTAAAGTCCGGGTCTAAAATCCATACTCTGCCAGCCTCCTTCGTTGCTGAGTCTGCGACCGTATGGATCTTTTTCTTTGAGTTCTGTTAACAGCTCTAGCATTGGTGCAGGATCGATGGTGGTGTCCTCCCACCAAACGGGCGTAGGAAAGTAAAGTTCTAGATTCATGAAAACAGATCCTTAAGCGTCTTATGTTGTAGTAGTTCGTGACTAAAAGCAAAAGCATGACTCCATCTAAAATCTACATTTTCTCCCACCCAAGCACTGTGACATATATTAGCTTTGTACAAAGTCATAGTTTTTTCTCTTGTTGGGGCCATTCCTACTAGTTCAAACCCCCATCTCTTCAGCTCTTCTTCAGGAACGTTCATCCAACTATCGAGACGTTTTGGTTCAAGTGATAGTGCTTCCCATTCTTTTCTCATAGGATGCTCTAAGTCTAACTGAAAGTCATAGACATCGTTGTAGATCTTACCATGATACTTATACAGTCGTGTACAGCTATCTTCTATTTTGTGATCAGTGAACCATAAGTTAGAGACCATCCCAAACACATAATCAATGTGAGGTAGTCTCCAGCAGCTTATTGGTCTGGTGCGTTCTCTTAGAAATATATTGCCCCATTCGTGTATCTGAGGATCTTGCCACTCGTCTGTTCCGTGTATTTTATAAAAATCTCTTATTAAGAAACAAAGATCTAAATACACCCATTCAGGTAGATGTATGGTATCAAAAGGATTTGGATCAAAGTTTTTTGGATGATTATTATCTTTCTGTATAGGAAACATTCCTATGAGATCTCTAAAAAGATAAAACTGTTCGTCAGTTTCAAAAGGATGATCTGCCGTCCAATAGCCAATATCATCAGAAAGATGATGGTATTCCACATTCCAGTCATCTATTTTTTTAAGTTTGATGATGTCTTTAAATGTGTTGGCATCAGGATAACAGATTTTAAAATCTTTCATTTTATGTTAAACGTGATTACTACACGCTCCTGATCGGTGTTATTCGGCTGAACTCTATGTTTAATCCAACCTGGAAAGATTAAAACATTATTTGTAGCTACTTGGACTTCTTTGTAGAATGATACTTCAGGGACAACAGGAAAGTTACTCTTGTGATATTCAAGAGGATCTAAAAATTCTATATTGCCTGAGCCAGCAGGTGCCATAAAATAACAACTGGCTACCCAAGTGGCGAACGTATGATTGTGTTCTAGAGTGTATCCGGATCGTAGATGTCGATTGCACCAGCTACGTTGTACTTCAGAATAGCCGTTATAAAACTGATGCTCTTCTCTGATGTTAGCGATTTTTTCTCCCAACCAGTGTTGGAAGTGTTCTAGTTCAGGCCATGTATGAGGTTGAAGGCGCTGATCCAAACTTACTGTTGATATCGCAGCGCCTTTTTCTAGATCAGAATTTATTTCCACCAATGAAAATAAATCATCAATCTTAGGTTTAAGATATGATTGATCGAACTCGTATTCAAACTTGTATATTAGGGGTGGAAATAGATGTATCGCCCCATTATTAGATAGTTGCACCTGCTTCTACTCCGTCATAGGTTTCAAGAGCTAGTCGAAGTCCCATGACTACACCTTCCATCTTTAGAACATCTGTGCTGAGTTCTTGACGTTTTGCGAAATCGATAGAAGTGATTCCATAGGGATTTAGTTTGACATTGGCAAACTCTTCTTCTAATCTTTTGAGTTCAGCTTTACCGTCCTCGATTTGTTTTTGAACATTGGTTAGTGTTGCTTGTAATGACGTTTTATAGTCCATGTTTGTATCCTCACTTTTTGTACTTATTAAGTATTTTTTTCGATCTGCTCAATCTTGATCCTAGAGAATCGTGATTTAAGATCACACAACTAGCAGCATAGTTAAACTCTCTATCTTTGAGCTGGTCTTGTTCTGTGGCATTATCTATAATGACATCATAAAAACCAGGACTTAACGCATCTTTAAGAACTGGAACTAGTTGGCATAACGGTGTTCCTGCCTTGACTAGTGTGCGTCCTTCTTTGACATTCCAAAATAGTTGCACATTTACTGTGTATCCGTACTCTGGATCTAGCACACCAATAGCTGCTGTGAAACGGCTTTCTTTGTTATAGGTAACAGGAAGTTGGAGTAGTACATAATCATCGCTCATATCAACACGCCAAGGTGTTTCGAGCTTTACTACGGTCCTGACAGTTTTTTCAGGATCATCGACTAACGGATCAGTTTGATGCCAACTGTGTAATACTACATAAGAAGATTCATTGATATCAGAAGATCTTTTAAAACGATAAGGTTCCAGCCACTGGATCGTTGTTCCGTCACCATTAGTATCTATGATAAAATCAGCAGGCGCAGGCACGATCCATCCAGAACCCACTATTTTATTGATAGCAGGACAGTTTTTGCTAGGAGGAACACCTTCGTAGGTCTGAGAACTTCTATACGGTCTTTCTACTGTAGATGATCTAACTATAGGAAATAAATCTACCACACCCGGAGTTAAAGAATAAAACCTTATGTATGGTTTTGTTTTTTTATTTTTTCCTAACCAGCCAAACAGTTTCTTACAGAGCGTAGTCATCTTTTCCGCCATAGATTTCATGTAACAAGAACTGATAGTGCGTTGGACATTTCTTGACATAATCAATGACAAAATCTCTATATTCTTCGTACCTTCTCTTGGTATATCCGATTTCTTCCATCTTAGATACTTGGTTTACTCTGCCGGTTACATAAACAAGTTCTTTAGTTGATGTTGATTTGACTCCCATGCCAGCAGCAATAAACATATTACCAACATAGTCGCTAGGATATGCATTGCCCATGGCAATATTGCCCATTAGATTTGGATACTGGGCTTGCTGTAACATAAACTCTCCCATTCCTTCTGGGCAATATTCGTTTATCTGTGTACACCATCTCCAATATGGGGTGTCTGTTCTCTTAGATAGAGCATAATGTTGTGAAACAAAGTCACGGAATCTTAAAACATCATGTTGTACAGCAAAGTTAAATCCTTCACGTTCGGATCTAGTTACATATCCTTCTCTTCGATTTAGTGCTTCGATTAGTTTAATGATGTTTTCATGTGTAGTCAAAAGTCCTGTTGACTCTAATGGTTCAACAAATCCATAGCTAAGACCAACGCCCACAACATTACCTACCCATGCTCGGCGTCTATATCCATGCTTAATATTAACTAGGAACATGTCGGCTCGATCAGCACGTTCTTTAGAACCTGTAGTAGCTAAGTGTCTGCGAAACTCTCTTTTAGCATCTTCGTCCGAAATAAATCTCGAACTAAAAACATATCCAGTACCTATACGATTCCATAACGGAATATTCCATACCCATCCGTTATCAAGAGCATGACAGTCTGTGACATTGTGCATTTCTCGCTCTCTATCTTCATAAGGAATGCGACATGCCCATGCTCTGTCGTTAGCTAGATATTTTTCAAAACTAATAAACTGAGAACCCATCCAGTTTTCTAGAAGTATGCTTCTAAAACCAGTACAATCAATCCAAAGGTCAGCTGTTAGTGTAGTCGTGTAATCAGCCAACAAGATCTGTGTGATATTGCCAAGATGATCTTTTTGGTGGGAGTGTACATCGCCGATCATATGCTTCACACCGTTAGGCAATGCTATTTTTTCTTTTAGATACTGACCAAATAACTGTGCATCAAGATGATAAGCAGTATCCCACTTGAACTCATAGTTTCGTAAAACTCTAGCTTCGTCTCTAGTTTGACGATTGTACTTGGCGAGGAAAGTATTGCCAGTCGCATACATTTGAGCAAACTGTTCGGGACCATATTCATCTGGATATAGTGTTGCTAGTTCTGACCATGCATTTGACCCACTAGGTTTATCGGTGAAATCTAGTCCTGCACTAAAGGGATATTCAAAATACGAACCATCTTTTTCTCTAAAGTTAGTAAAACGAATAGAGTTCTTATAGGTAGCATTACAAGCTGCCATCCAATCTTCGTCTTTTAGTTCTAGAATATTTAAAAATCTATTAATATGGCCTAAAGTGCTTTCTCCTACACCGACTGTTCCTACTTTTTCAGATTCTATTAATGTGATATCTAGGTGTGGACATAGTTTAGATAATGCCGCAGCGGTCATCCACCCAGATGAACCTCCACCAACTATAACGACTTTTTTAATATTCATGAGAAAACCCTTTGTTTAACGTCAACTATTTATGGTCATTGTTTTAAGTGATCATAGAAAAAGGGCGAGTACGATTCGCCCTTTTTAATCGTGTCTAATATTAGACTTTTGGTAGTGGATTCTCGTCTGGTCCGTACCATGTAATGGTGCCGTTAGCTGCGGTTTCGCTGACGATGCCATAATAACTGGCAATGTGCAGCTTCTCACCAGTTGCAGAATATAACCACCCATTGTCATTCATTTTTGCGCCTGCTGGAATAGGCATTTTTTCGCCTTCATAGCCCTTCCAACCGGGATAACGCTTCCATGATTGTATATCTGGTGTACAAGCAGTGCTAGGAAGATCTGGTGATGGTTCTTGGTTTTGCATAGCAGCAGCCATTTCTTCAAGACTTCCGTAACTTGGCTGTGGCACTGGCTTAGGAATCAACGATTTAACTAATAGCTGATGTTTATACCAATCGCTGTTAGTATCTAAAACTCCGTGTTCTTTGATAGCATCAAAGATTAGACCTAGCTGGGCGCCGATCTCGCCGTAGGCTACTCTACGTGCAACGCCGTTGTCTGTATGAGGGCCATCTCTTTCAACCCAAACCATGATTTGTTGACTAGGACTCCATTCTAGTGTCCAGTCCATTTGGATATTGTCCGGAGCATCTACCCACATGATCGTTGCGTCTGGGCCTTCGTATAAAGGACCTTCCTCGCCCGGATCAACGATTTTGCTGACATATCCTTGATATGATACAAGTGCTTTCTTCATAGTGTTATTTATACTCCTGATTATCTATATTCTTCAACTACAACAATACCTGGACGACCGTCACTACCGCGGTGTCCGTGGAAATAACCACCAGTTCCGCCTGTTCCTGGGGCTGCATGAGTTTGGTGATTGTGACTAAAATGCCCACCTTGTGGGTGTCCACTAGGAGCAGGGCCACCGAAGTGACTTGTTCCGCCTGGACCAAAACTATGATGGTGTGCGCCACCGCCACCTTGGTGTATGTTTAAGTCTCCACCTGATCCGTTGCCACTAACACCACCGCTGTGGTTGTTTTGACGACAAGCACCGTGCCCGCCGCCTGCCGACACATAAGGACCAAAACCAGCATAATCTCCATTACCACCTGCATTGTTGTAGTATGTGCCACCGCCGCCGCCGCCGACATAAACTGACACGGAGTTAATATTGTTGACTGCTACTTCAAGTACACGTTCGGCATAACCGCCCGCAGCACCCGACTCACCATGTCCGCCACCGCCACCACCTGCGCCTTGGCATTTAATACGAATGTATCTTACGCCAGCAGGTCTGTTCCATGTACCACCTGATGTAAATACCGAAATACTGTTTGGGCCAACTGTAGCATATTCATAGCCGTTTGCTGCTGAGTTTGTTCTTAAAACTGTATTTGCGCTGCCGACGCTGGTTATTGCTGTACCGCCTTTACCCACAGGCATTGTTCCTGTGACTATACCACTGCCTAAGTCTACTGAGCTATTAGCTAGCTGAGAAGCAGTGATATTTGAGTCTGCAAGATCTGATGTAGGAATGGTCCTAGACGCAATACTAGCTGTCTGGATCGTTCCGTCTATGATCGCAGAACTGTTAATCTGTTTGAGTGTTTGATAATCAAATGGCATTTTCTCTTCCCATTAATAAAACTCTGTTATAACTACAAGTCCGGGACGTCCATCTGAACCTCTGTGTCCACTAAAGTATCCTGCTGTGCCACCTGTGCCCGGTGCTGCGTGACCTTGATGGATATGGCTAAAGTGTCCTCCTTGCGGGTGTCCTGCAGGTGCTGGGCCTCCCCAGAAACTTGAACCTCCCATGCCCGACGAACGCTGTTCGTGGCCGCCACCAGATCCTGTATGGATGTTAAAATTACCGCCAGATCCTACTCCGCTTACACCGCCATTATGGTTATTTTGGCGGCATGCTCCGTGGCCGCCGCTCGCCGATACATAAGGACCAAAACCTGCGTAGTCTCCATTACCGCCTGCATTGTTGTAATATGTACCACCGCCACCACCGCCAACATAAACTGAGACAGAAGGGACTCCAACCATGCTGACAATTCTTTCAGCATATCCTCCTGCTGCACCGGATTCACCGTGACCACCAGCGCCGCCGCCGGCTCCTTGAACCTGTACCCAAACATATCTTACGCCAGCTGCTGGAGTATATGTTCCTGATCCAGTGAATACAACCATTCTATAGATACCATGGTTTGCCCATGTCAATGCGTTTGTGCTGCTGTTGGTTGTAAGAATTTGATATGCGCCACCGACACCACTCAAACCTGTACCGCCCCTAGTATAGGGAGTAACACCTGTAACTGTGCCGCTGGCGAGATCTACTGAGCTTGTTCCTAGTTCGTTAGCTGTTAATGATCCTGTTTGATATTTTGAAGTTGTAATCTGTGAAGCACCGATATCGCTACCAGTAATAGCTCCGCTTTGAAACGCTGCATTACTAATATTTTTCAGTGTCTGATAATCAAATGGCATTTTCTACTCTCTTATTAATAATACATTGTGACTAAAACCAATCCCGGTCTTCCGTCTGAACCTCTATGTCCGTGGAAGTGTGCGCCTGCGCCGCCTGTGCCTGGTGCTGAGTGACCTTGGTGGACATGCGCAAAGTGGCCGCCCTGTGGGTGACTACTTGGGGCACCGCCTCCAAAATAAGTATCAGCACAACTTTGTGCCGAGTAAGCGTGATGGCTTAGGCCACCACCTTGGTAAATGTTTAAACTTCCACCCGATCCTGTGCCACTAACGCCGCCACTGTGCTGATTCTGTCTATTGGCTCCGTGACCGCCACCTGCCGAGCAGTATGGCCCAAAACCTGCGTAGTCGCCATTTCCGCCTGCGCCAGAATAATAAGTACCACCGCCACCGCCACCAACATATACAGATACTGATGGAATGCCAGTTACATCTAAGAAACGCTCTGTGTATCCTCCGGCGCCGCCACCTTCTCCGTGGCCCGAGCCACCGCCTGCTCCGCCTTGGCACTGTACTCGAATATAACGGACGTTAGTTGGTCGGTTCCATGTTCCTGAACCTGTAAAAACCTGTATACCATAGATACCGTGGTCGGAGTTGACTTGCTGACTGCCGTCTGAATAGACAGCCTGGTATGCGCTACCTAGGTCAGTTCTTCCACGACCGCCTCTGTTCACAGGTAAAGTTCCTGTGACTACACCAGTCGTTGTGTTGACTGCGTTGGCAGCAAACTTACTAGATGAAACTGCACCTGTTTGTATACGATCAGCAGTGATCTGCGTATCACCGATATCTGCGGTCGCGACACTGCCGTCAATGATTGCTGCGGAACTAATGTTTTTAAGTGTTTGATAATCAAACGGCATTTCGGACCTCTATTAAATACCCTGAGCCATTAACCATCCTGGGTTACTTGCTCCTGAATAAACTAACTGGAATGCTGCACCTGCTGTGGAAACTGTCATGGTATCTAAAATACCCATGATTCTGTTACCGTTATTATTTACAGTTAAGTTTTGTGTGTTAAATGTTCTTGAATAATCGATAAAATGTACAGAATCACCTCTGTTAGGTGCTGATGGAAGTGTAACAGTAAAACCACCACCGGAAGTATTGCACATGATACGATCACCTGCAACAGCGGTATAACCTGTTGTAATAACCTGCCAATCGTTACCGTATCTAGCTTTTACATAACCTGCGGTTGTTAGGTCGTACTGGTTAGAACCAACTGTAGAAAACGCTGAGCTGGCTCTTACAAAAGAACCGTTCATATTAACGTTATCGCTGAAAGTACCAGTTGTAGCAACCAATACACCACCTTCGATGTTAGCCAACACATAGTTAGTACCATCTGCTGTGATCGTCATCGTAGTTTGACTTGGCACTGTTTGGTTAGCTGTACCGCTAGATGCTGGACCTGTAAATATTCCGCTTGGTGAGCTTAATGTGATGCTACCGCTAGTAGCATTATAGTAAGTCTGAGTATAGCCGGCAAATAATACAGGACTTGGTACAGTAATGGTAACACCACCTGCTCCTGTAATCGTCGTGGTCAGACCTTGTACGGGAGACGAAATTGATGTTGATCCCGATACTGATGTAGTATTATAAACTGTATTATATCTTGCCATTTTTCTATCTCACATTAAGTTGTAGATGTTTCAATACCGTAGACTGTAACGTTTACACCAGTGCTGCTACACCATCCTACTAGGTTTAACCCTGGTTGTAGAACTAGACCAGTACGTTCTAGAACACCGTTTGGAACGATTGTGGTTCCCCATTCGATCCATTCTGAGCTGGTAGGGCTAGTTGTACTAGCCATAGCTAGACGTACTGTAACTGATGTAGCATTCGTGTTAGTAAACGAAACGTTTGCTACTGTGTAATATCCTGTCGGAACCGTGTACAATGTGGTATTTGTCGAAGCCCCTGGGGATGTATTTCCTAATCTTCCTGTTGCCATTTAATTTTCTCCAATATTATCTTTGCATAAAGAATCCAAGTGCAACGGGTGCCCCGTCAATGCCACCTGTGAAATTCAACTTAGCTGTAACGTTGATTTGTACTCCTGTAGTTGTACTTATCGTATTGTTAGCCAAGTATACAACACCTGCTGTCAATGTATTTACGTTCAACGAGCTAGCACCACCACCAATCTGTGCAGTGATATATGCCTTAATAGCACGTTGAGTCGGTACAATACTATCGCTATTAGCAGTGAAGTATGGGTCTGTTGAGAACTGAGTAATAACTGCAGAACCAACACCGATCGAAACAGCACCTAACTGCAAGCTCTGTAGACCGCTTAGGTTGAACGCTGAAGCATTCAATGTAGCAGTACCAGTTGCCTGTTGGACTCCGAATAGGTTACCAACGTTAAAGTTACCGTCTTGGTCAGTACTTGTGAAGAACACACGACCGCCACCTGAGCTGTTACTTTGGTTAGCCTGTACCGCTAAAGTAGTATCAACATATGGGTAGTTTGTTCTCTGTTTGTTACCGGTACCAATGTACAGGAAGTCATGACCAGTTAGACGAACCTGTGAGTACAATAGTCTTGTAGTAATCAATGTTCCCTGTGAAGGAGCATTGTACACAGTTAGACTTGGGTTGATCTGTAACTGAGCTGTATAGTTTCCTGCGATTCCTAGCACGTTGGTTACAGAAACTAGTTTGTACCAAGTATTTGGAATATTTGCAAACTCTACGTTTGCACCGGCTTTTGGAATCTGATATAGGCCAGCGACATTGATAAATGTGCTTGGTTGATATAGATCTGAGAAACCATCACCAAGTGCCACTGCTGTAGCTGTAGTGTTATTGGTACCTCTGTTAGTGAAGCTTGGATTGCCTAAAGATCCATCAGCCATACGCATACGTAGTGCCGCAGTCTTGACCTTGTTAGGATCAGTTAGTGTGTAGATCGGGCCTGCACGATAAGTTCCTGTTAATCCTGTTGCAGCAGTTAATGTAACAGGTGTTGCTGAACCTTGTGTTGCACTGACCTTGAATGTATTACCAGAGATAGTTGAACCAATCACATAGTATGTGACGTTTTCAGTCAATCCGCCTGTGCTTACACCAGTAAACTCGATTGGTTGACTGTCAACTAGTAGAGCAACGTTGTCTGCTGTAATAACATTAGTAGTTGCTGCGGTAGCACTGATAGTTCCATATGGATAACCAGAGCCTGGTTCTAGCATACGGACTTCTGTTACTACGCCTGATACTACTTTTACACGACCAGTTGCTTGAGCTCCTGTACGGATGCTGGCTGCTACTGTACCGCTGGTGCGTGAAATAGCTGCCCATAATGGACGCTTGTTAGTGTTACCAAATGCACAAGATACCCAGTTGCTTGAGCTAGGTAGTGTGCGTAGTGTCCATGTAATACCGTCTGGGCTTGTAGCACACTGATTTGTGCCTTCTGCTGTGGCAAAGAATAGACCTGCACCATAACGGATCCTTGTCCATACTGCGCTTGCTGGCATTCCGTTTGGACTTAGATACCATGTAACACCGTTATCGATTGTGTAGGCAACGTTTCTGTTTGCTGAGCCACCTTGGCCGCCTGCGATAGCAACAAATCTACCATTACCATAGGCCATTGAAGCCCAGTTTGTAATAGAACCTGGAATAGTTCCCTGTGCTGTCCAGCTTACACCATTGCTCGATGTAGCTGTCTGACCTTGTGATCCTAGTGCTAAGAATATAGCATTACCGTAGTGTACAGAAACATAAGTTCCTGCACCTAGTGTTGGTAGTGTACGTGATACCCATGTTGCACCACCATCGCTTGATGTTGATGCTAGAGCTGTTCCACCACAGGTTACTAAGATACCACCGCCATAGGTTAGACCTGCTGTGCTAGTCGATGGAAGAGCTCCGCCGCCTGCCCAAGCAGCACCTAGGTTGCTTGGTACTGCATATGCACTGTTTGTGCTAGCAGTTGATATCGCGACAAATCTTGCAGTAGCATCTGTGATAGTCACTGTAGGTACTGAAGTGTAACCATAACCGCCAGTACCATTTGTACCAAATGTGATAGATGTCACACCTGGCAAGTTTGGATTTGTTCCGCTATTTGTGACTGCCGCTGCTGTAGCTGTTGTACCAATATATGTTAGAGTTGCTGTACCGTTTGATGCAGCACCGCTTTGATGTATCGGTCCTGATGTAGTAAATGTTCCAGCACCTGTACATGTATAGAAGTTCTTGATACCACTGTTGTTGAAATAATAGATAGTATTCAACACAGCAGAACCACCTGATGTCCATGCACTTCCGTTGAATGGATCGCTAACTGTTACTGTTGGTGTTGAGAAGTAGTTCTTACCATAAGACACCATGGTGTAACCAGTCACTGTGCCAGTGTAGGCTGTTGCTGTTGGAGCTGATGTGTATCCAGAACCTGGAACTGTTACAGTCACAGAAACAATAGTGCCATTGAGCAAGACTGCTGTGGCTTGTGTACCACTTCCGCTGCCGCCGCTAAACAAGATTGTTGGAGGACTTGTATATCCAGTACCGCCTTGGACCACTGTTACGCTTAGAACTTGGTCTGCACCAGCGATGACGTTGCCGGCTGTTCCTAGTTGTACACTTAAAACTGCTCCAGAACCGCCAAAACCGCCTAGTGTTGCTGTTGCTGTTGCACCTTCACCACCAGCATAAACTACCTGTCCCCATGTCTGTGAACTTGGTAGTGCGCCGCCTGCGGACCATGTTACTCCATCTGTTGAGTAAGCTGTTGATGTACCACCTGATGCGATAGCGACATAGTTGCCCGAACCATAGGCCATATTAGACCATGTAGCTGTTGCAGGCAATGTTCTTGCTGTAGCAGCATATCCAGGTGCTGTGTAGCTAATGCGAGGTTCAATAATGTATGTTGTTGTTAGGTCAAGTGCTGCTACGATTGGTGTTCCTGAAACAGTATGATCCCAACCAGCTGCATACAATGTCACGCTTTGACCTGTTGTAGTTGTGATCGCTGATGTAAGAGCACCGCCACCGCTAGTTGCACTAACGTTGATTGTTGTAGAGTTTACAACGCTCTGTACAAAGTAAACCTGTCCTGAGCTCAATCCACCTACTGTAGAAGCTACGTAGAACGGCATTGTAGCATACATCTGGCTTGTATCACTGACTGTCACTGTACTTGGAGTACCTTGTGTTGTGGCAGTGATTGTTACGTTATTAAACGAATCTTTATAGACCTGAGCAATCTTAGAACCGTTGTTGTATGTTAGGATATTTCCGTATTGTCCGACGCCAGTACCTGCAGTAACTTGGATTCTCATTCCAATGTACGCAGAACTTAGGCTAGTGTCAGTAGCAGCGATTGTGATGCTGTATCTGTCACCGGTTTGTGCTGCGTTAGCAAAAGTTACATAGCTAGTACCACCGTAACCATTACCATCATTTAAATCAATGATTCTTGATTCAAATAATGCACCGTCACGGAACTCATCATGCATAGCTGCTGCGTTAAATCCGCTGCCGCTGATTGTTGTTACAGAGTTAGTGTAGTTCTGACCTGCATTACCGTATTCGATACGTAGAACTTTGTTGTTTAGGTCAGTGACTACGTTAGTCATCTGCGCTTGGAAGTACGAGTTATTAACGGTACCATATAGAGGTGTTTCGTAGGTATCAACACCTTCTGCGATAACACCATATGTACCATATGATGAGTTACCGTTAGTAGCACGTATACGTCCACCGTATTCTGCTAGATAACCTGCGTAACCGTAGTAGTTGAACACAGAAACAAGTTCTGTTAACGAGCCGCTACCTGTACACCATACACCAATACCATCACTTAGGATTGTTGTAAAGTCATTCTTAACCATAGACTTGTTGCCGCCATTGTGTAGGGCTGCATCAATCTTGGCACCAGTACAACCAGTACCAAACATGGTCACGTTCTGACTATAGTGTGAACGATTCGTTACCCAAACGTTAGTGTCGTTTGGACCAAATCCTGGATCAAGAGCTACGAATGCGCCAGCTGTAGGACGCTTGGTTCCATAGCTGTTAGCATTTGTTAGACCACCGTATGGTCCATATAGACCATTCAATGTGCAGTTACGTAGACCTGTCGCATTTCTTACACGGAACATATCCTGTGCAGTAGAACCTGTCACAGAGTTATTGTACCACATAGCTGCTTGTAGTGTCTTGTAGTTACCTGTGTATTGTAGATCATATACCAGCGCCTTGACATACTCTGCGGTATCTCTCTTGCACTTTGCTTGATCAAAATAGTAGAAGCTTGTAGCAACACCGCTAGCTGTTGTCAACGAGAATGGTTGCGAACTTCCGTTTGTAGCGGTAACTGTAAATGTTGTAGTACTTGGAGTTGTCAAGACCCAATATACTGTGTTGGCTACTAGATTTCCAAATAGACCACCTGCTGTAAATGCTGTAGAACCAGTTCCTGCTGTTAGGTTAGTTGTGGTTCCGCCGCTTACAGAACTAATAGTGATGTAGTTACCACCTGGCAGCGATTTGATATAATAGGTACTGTTTTGTGTGATGCCACCAAATACTGTACCAGTGAATATGATTGGCATATTCACGACCATACCAGCGGTTGATGTTACTAATATTTGATTAGGTCTTACACCATCGGTGCTGGCAAATGTCTGTGTAGCCGTTGCATTAATCGTTACTGCTGAGAACTGTACAGGATCACCAACTACTAGATTATGTGCTGTGCTAGTAGTGATAACATTGGTGCTAACTGTGGTGTTAGTCACTGTAGCAGAGTTGTTAACTGTAGTAAAGGCAGCTAGTTCTGCTGCGATAAAATCAGAGTTTGCACGTAATATTTCTGCACCCTGGATTGTGGCCAATGTGTTTTCATAGGTCACTGTTCCGTTGATTTCTGGACTTAGTTCAGCAGTTGCAGCAGTACCAATACCAGTTGTTAGAATCTTGATGATGATATCCATCAAGTTATTAGCTCTGGTCTGTGCGGTTGTGCTAGAATATACTGATGCTGCTATCTGTGTTTTTAGATAGTTCATTGCAGAGATAGTAGCTTCTTTTTGTCCTGCGATCACTAGCGAAGCCTGTGATGTATAATATGTTCTTCCTGATACAACTGATCGGAAGTTACTATTAAACATAAAGTCGTAGGCAATAGAATCAATAATAAAACCAACGTCTCTTGAACATGTTGCCTGATTGTAGGTCAATGTTGAGTAGTTAGTGTTAATAAAAGATAACACTGCTGCTTGTATTGCGGCCTTTGCTCCGCTCAATGTTTGATAAGCAGTTTGTAGTTCTGTGCTTACACCTGTGATCGACGGCATGTTGGTCTTTTCTACTGTAATAGTTAAACCAGTACCGTTAGTGAATCCTGATAGAGCTGCACCTAGATAGCTTGAACTTAGTGTAAATGTGTTTGTAGCAAAGCTCTGTACATAATAGATAGTACCAGCAATCAAACCATTTGTAGTAGTTTGTGCTGTGATCATGTCACCTACTGCTAGACCGTGACCATTTGATGTAAATGTATTACCGCTAGCGATAGCTGTGATAGTCAGTGTTGGAACACCTGTTGTTAGACCGTTATTGATGATGTTTGTAATAGTAGTCATCAATGTACCAATCTGTGTGGCAGCGCCTGCTGAACCTACAGTCTGTGTACCTTTGGTCCTTACCTGTGTAACTGAACCTTGCAGTGGACTGGCCACTAGTGTATTTTGTGCCACACTTTGAGCCAATGTGCTTAGGTAACCATATGCAGCCAATGTGGCTGCTTTCTCGCCACTGGCTATCTGCAATGTGCTGGTCAACGCAGAGTAATATTTCTTACCTGCTTGTGTGCTAGCAAAGTTTCCGCCATAGGTTAAATCATAACGTAGAGCATCGATGACATATCTTACATCTCTCTTGCAGATGTTGCTGTCATATGACACAGCTGGATAGTTAGCCGCAATATATGCGATAACTTCTGCTTGTAAGAACTCGACGTTGTCATACAGAGCCATCTTAGCTGCTGCATAACCACTGTTGATAGTGCTTGGATCTGGCCATTGGAATCTTGGAACACCACCATTGTTGATAGTGCTGATTAGATCATATAGGCATGCATCTACTTGAGCTGCACTTCCGCTGGCTGCTATGATTCTGCACTTGCTCTTTAAGAACTCAATAAATCCTTGTTGAGCTTGGAACTGGCTTCCAGTTACTTTAGCAGTAGATGTCAATGAACGAGAGTAACTCATGCCTGCTACGATGCTGGCATAGTTTGAGTTGAACATTAGATCGTATCCAAATGCATCGACCATTAGACCAACGTCACGTTGACATGTTGCTTCAACAAAGTTGACATTTTGGAAGAACTTCTTGACCCATGCACTAGCATCTGCAGCGATTTCGCTTCTGCGAGCCTGTAATGCTGCACGAGCAGCTACTAGACTTGCAGATACCCACGATGTCGCTGGTTGCACTGTTGCTGGAGCGGTTCCGTTGTTGAGCCAATCATATACGTTCTGTACACGATCGCCGGCAAATGCTGCTGCGGCAGCAGAACCAGCAGTACCAGTAGTCACAATAGGAGTAACGTTACCGGCTGCGGCTACAGCAGTCTTAGTAACGATAGCCGATACTTGAGCTTTTAGATATGCATATGCTGCCTTGGTAGCAGTTAGTTCCGAGTTAGCGATAGTTAGCTGGTAGTAAGAATAGTACGAACTACCCGCGATCAAGCTCTGTGTATTACCGCCATAGGTTATATCATAGACGATAGCATCTAGGATATAGCCGACGTCACGTTGACATTTTGCTTGGCCTGTTGCACCTAGAGCAGTCCATACTGAGTTATAGTTATTGATTAGATATTGACTTACGTCTGCTTTCAAGAACGCATAGTTCTGGATGATCTGTGCGCGACCTAGGTCAAATCCAGTAGTTGCTCCACTTGCATAACCTGTAGCTGCGTAGGCAGTGTCAGTTAATGAAGTTCCATAGTTTGTTGGATCTGGAATCTGGAAATCAGGTAAGCTGTTAATACCATTAGTAAACACATCATAAACGGTATCTGCTAGTTTTGTTATTCTGCTTGTAGCCAATGTACTACCTACACTACCTGCTGGTAATGATGTAACCTGAGATACAGTGTTACCTGTAGTAGGGGTAACAGGTGTATTTGACATTAGGTTAGGTACTATAGCTCTTAGTCGTTGAATAGCTGCTGTAGATCTTGTTTCGTCATTGACTAAAAATTTATTAGCTGATGCTGGTTGTACAACACTGGTTCTAAGTTCGTCACCTACGATAGCTGTATAGCTTGGAATATTAATAGGTGTTACTTCGTTAAATGTACCAGTTGTGATACGTATTGTAGTAGTTGGTTGTATCGGTGTTGGAATACCAGTTGCTGTGCCGGCACTTACTCCTGCCTTAATAACTTGTATCAAGTCTTGAGCACTCTGAGTAGTTCCTGTTTCTGCAGTCAATGTGTTATCAATGATCTGAAGAGCCTGAGAACCTACAGAGATTCCATTTAGAGTCTGATAGTTATTAGCTGGTGGAACATTTCCTAGGATGTTGGCAACCAATGTTTTTAGGTATTCGTGTGTTTCAGTAAACACAGTTATTTCACCTGCATCAACGTTGGTAGCATAAGCTGTTCCTGCACTAGTGTAGTAAGCTGATGCATTTGCAATCGTCTTGCTAGTTCCGCTATGTGTGATATCAAAGATGATACCATCTAACACATAACCAGTATCACGTTGTGTCTTTGCAGAAACGTTATTATATGATACAGTTTGAGCACCAGTCTGTTGTGTTAGTGTTCTTGTCGAACCGCCACGTGTGTTGCTGATAGTAAACAATGTTGAACTATCGATCGTCTTGATATAGTACTGTGTTCCAACAGTTACACCGCCGATGGTTGTTGTAAACACCACAGGCATGTTGACACGTAATCCTCCGGTATCTGCTGCAACAAACTGATTAGAAGCATTTGTGCTAGTAATAGTTGCCTTGTAGGTATATTGAACAAAGTTGTCGATTTCTTTAAGTACGAACTGTTTATTCTTTGCTAGCAATAGTCCTGCTTGGCGATTTAGATAACCTTCTTCAATCTTTTGTGCTGCATAGCGAACACTCTTCCAAGGTTTATCAATGGTTGTGCCTGTGCCATCGTCTAGTGTATCTACACCGCTAGGTGCTACCCATACCAAGTTATTGATTTGACCATAGTAGGCCCATGCTGGGTAGCTATTTGAGTTTACACGTAAAACCTGTCCATCTGTACCAACAGGCAATCTGGTTGCGCCGTTTGGTCCATAATAGAACATATCACCTTTGGTTGTTAGTACGGCTGTTTCTGTACCGTTAGCTAATAGGTTCCAATAAGTTGCTGTCGTGTCGTTGTCTGGTCTATTTCCGGTGGCTGCTACGTGTGCGCTTACGCAAATGTATGAGCTCGATCCCCAGAAAGTTACATCACCTAGTACATAAGTTGTTCCCGATGTCCAAGTTGTAGAAATACCAGTACATGATACCGCAGTAATCCCGCCAGAAGTGACTCCAGTAACTGTTAAGATAACATCGTTAACTGGACTTAGACCACCCAGACTAGTACCAAGGATTTTTAATGTATCATTGATCGCATAACCACTGCCTGGCGTTGTTGCTGTAGCTGAATAAACTGTTCCTGCTCGTGTAACTGTGAATACTGCGCTACTTCCAGAGCTGCTGATGTTAGTAGCTGAAAGTCCAGTGTATGATCCCGAAGTTGCTGCCCAACGTAGTCCACTGTTTAGTCTTGCCCAATAGCTAGTATTAGGTGGTGTTTGATTTAGACTATCTACTGTAGCTACATAGGTGTAGCCGCCTAGGCGTACAACATGTCCTACCTTGTAGCTAGTACCTGAGTTCCAGTCGCCTTGGAAACTGAAACCAGTTGTATAAACATCCCAGTATGCTGAACTAACTGCGCTAGGTGTTTGACTAGTTGAATGATTCTGTTTGCAGATGTAGCTGTAACCACCATAGGTTACTACATCACCAATTTGATAAGTTGTTCCGCCAACCCAGCTATTCTCAAACTGTAGTCCGTTAACAAACATTGAGAACTTAGTGTTATCAAATGTTCCGCTTGAAGTATGTTGTGTGGTGCAAATCCATAGGTCTGCGCCATATTTTACAACATCATTTAATTTATAACGAGTTGTTCCTGCCCATGCACCTTGGTAGATAACACCAGCATTGAAAGTATCCCATTTTGCTTGGTCTACTTCGAGTCCGTTTGACGAGCTAGCATCACTGATGTGAGCCGTGTTACATATGTAGGTATAGCCACCATATGTGACAAAGTCGTTTTTCTTATAGCGTGTACCTGTGGCCCATGCGCCAGTCCAGTTAAAAGCCGTTGAAAATACGTCCCACTTAGACTGATCATTTTCTAGTCCTAGGTAGGTTGGACCTGTGAATGTCGCCGAAGTGTGAGCCGTATTACACTGATAAACGATTCCGCCGTATTTGACGAGATCGCCTTTATTATAGTATGTGGTAGCGGTCCAAGTTCCTCTCCATGCAAGACCATCTGCCATTAAGTTCCATTTGCTAGGATTCGCTGATAAATCAGTTGTGAATGCTGCGCTTGAATTATGACTTATCACACAGATATAAGTCTTACCGCTGACGGTTACAACGTCGTCAACGACATAGGACTGGCCAGTCTGCCAAGTTCCTTGATAAACAAATTTGATCCTACCTAGTTTAAATTCTGCCATTTTGTTTCAATCCTCGAAAGTATTTATCTAAACTTTAAATACACGCTTTTTAGCCTCGGAAGAATGCTCCCTTCATGTAAAACTCAAGAGCCATTCCGTCTCCGTCCCACTGTCCGTATCCGCCGTTTTTACCAAATAGTGCTACGTTAAGCACTTTTAATCCCGAACCCTGTGTGCCTTCTGGTATCGTGCTTGCGATCTTGTTAGGACCACCAACTAGTACGACACCTGCTATCAACTGTCCAGTAAACGTGTTAGAACCACCTTGGCTCAAACGACTGGTCAAATATGCTTTGATAGCTTTTTGTGTAGGTACAATATTGTTAGAGTTGGCCACAAACGTCTGATCTGTACTAAACTGTTTGATCACCACGCTGGCTCCGCCGACTGCAATACCACCTAGAGAAAGTGTTTCAAGTCCAGACAATCCAAACTGCGAAGCACTTAATGTAATAATACCTGTTGCCTGTTCAACACCAAACAATGTACCAACTTTAAAGTTACCATCTTGGTCGGTGCTAGTGTAGAATACACGACCATAGTCAACTTCAACAGTTTGATTCTGTGGTTGTGTTTCGTTAACATCAACAATAGGATAGTTAGTAGCTACAACATCACCAGTACCGATGTTCAAGAAATCGTGTCCAGTTAGTCTTGCTTGGCTGTACTGCTGACGTATCAATATTGCTGTATTATCTTCAGGACTCAATGCCACAGTCATATCTGGAGATATCTGTACGTTAGCTTCAATATTTGGAGCTGTCGTACCAAACATAATTGTTGCATTTGTGACCTTGTAGATCTTATCATTACCAGCGATACTCAAGTTATCGCCTGGTCTTGGTAGCTTGGTAAGATTCTTGATAATCAATGATAGGCCAGTCTGATAGTCGTCGGCATAACCGTTACCACTGATAGCGATAGTTGTAGTTGTAGTATTGTAGCCCGATCCTTTATTAATAAAAGTTGGGTTTGCCAATGATCCATTACCTACTCTTGGCTGCAATGTAGCTGGAGTTTGTACGTTTGGATCTGTGATGGTAACTGTTGGTGAAGAACTATAACCTGATCCAGGTTCAAATAAACTAATCGATGTGATGATATTGCTAACCACTGTTGGTCTAGCTTTAGTTTTCACACCAGCAATAATCCTTGAACCTGCTGTTTGAGCAGCAACAGTGACAAAGTAACCAATGCCGGTTGTCATGTTAACGCCCCATTGGAGATTTCCATAGGCATCTGAAGATACTGATCTTGAAATCCATTGTACGCAATCATCAGTAGTCCATGCTTGGTTAGCACTGGCGTTGACTGCGAGGAACACTCCCTGACCATATGCTACGCTAGTTCCTGTGATGGCCAAGTTAGATTGATACCATGTAGTTAGATCAAAGCTATAAATGGTCTTAGAACTTGCACTTGATACTATCAAGAATCTATTGTTACCGTATGCAATATCGCTCCAAGTAGCACTGATCGGTAATGTCACTGAAGTCCAGTTTATTCCATCTGTAGATTTTGCTGCTACGGTGCCTGATGCAGCGATAGCGACAAAGACTCCCTTGCCATATACCACTTTGACCCATGCTTGATTTGGCAATCCAGAACCACTGGCCCATGTCTGTCCAGAGTTTGTTGAATATGCTGCTGTAGTAGAGTTTGAAGCTATCGCTACGAATTTACCATTTCCATATGCGACACTGGTCCATGTTGTTGATGACGGAAGGGTAAATGGTCTCCATCCATTACCATTGTTAAATGATACTAGCACTGTAGAGTTAGTCGCTCCACCTGAGCTAATGATAACCCATGCACCTTGACCGTAGGCGATTCCAGTCCAGTTTCCACTGGTTGGCAACGGAACATTAGACCAGTTAAGGCCGTCTGATGTCCTAGATGCTGTCGAACCACCATTGGCGATCGCGATCCAATAACCATCGCCATCGCCATAAGCTACATCAACCCAGTTATTAGTTGGGGGTAGTATGCTCATAGTACCAGCTGTCTGAGAGAATGTTGGGTCTGTAAACTCTAGTTTCGGTTCTATAAAGTAAACAGTAGAACTATCTAATGGAGATATCGCCGGTGTTCCTGGAATAATATGATCCCAACCACTAGCACCAAGTTTCATAGCACCAGTTTTGGTTGCTAGATTAAATGATATGCCACTACCTTGAGAAGCTGTTACTGTGAATGTGTTGTTATTCGAGTCAATAGTATTGACATAATATGTTGTTCCAGATACTGGACCACCAAATAATGATGTTCTGAACTGTACATTCATAGTACCTGTAGAAGTTGTCACATTAGTCTTTGTACTTGTTGAGGTTCCTGTTAGATTAGAAACGCTGGCGTTAGTACCTGGGTTAAATGCTGCTGGTGATGTCCTTACTAGCACATTACCAGTAGCGTTAATCAATCCAACTGCTGATCCGCCAGGAGTCTGGCTGATCGTAAATGAAGTGGCATTGTTAACCGCTAGGATATAATATACTACTTCTGCCTGTACGTTTCCAAATGTATTTCCTATGAATACCACTGGGTTATTAGCTTGGAAACCAGCTGTCGATCCTACAGTGATTAGGTTAGTTGTTATCTGAGTAGCTGTTGCCTGTGTTGACAAAATGCTGCTAGAAATCTGGAAAGTATTTGCACTGACTATCTTGCTGATATAATATTTTGTTCCTTCTACGATATTGGTTCCAGTTGTAGTTCCTGCAAATACGATCGGATTCAATGGAATCAACGTAGAGGTCGATGACACTGTAATCAAGTTACCAGTCGATGCCACGGCTGTTGGAGCTACAGTTACTAGACTATTAGAAATAGTAAAGTTATATCCATCTATGATATCTTGTATGTAGTAGGTATTTCCTAGTGTGAGTCCTCCGAGTGCGGTTCCACCGGTAAACTGTGCAACTAAGTTTGGTAGCATATTTGCTGTGCTGCCTACAGTGATAAAACTATTTCCTGCAGGGAAACTCATAGTCATCTGACCAGTGGCTGTCACTAACTGTGCAACAGGTCCATAGATAGTAGCAGTAATCTGTATGGTTGTACTATCAATGATCGACGAAATATAGTAGAAATAATCAGGAGTAATACCACCAAACATAGCTTGTGTATTGTCTGATGCAAAAAACTTAATAGGCTGGTTTACTCTCAACTGAGCTGTTGTAGCCACAGTTACAAGATTGTAAATACCGCCAGATACTGCTGTGACTAGCACAGTTCCTGTACTTGTATTTGTGGTCGATGTTGTATAATAGGTTGGCGTAAACTCACATGGCATTCCAACATACAGCTGAGACACGTTAGATCCTGAACCAAGAGTAAAGTTATTAGTACTGCTTGTTGTTGCTGTGATGTTCAACTGTTTAAAGGAAGGCTTCAATACGTTGGCACGTTTACTATTGCCACTGTCAAAATAACTGATAGTACCATATTGACCAGCACCTGTTCCACTATTAATAAAGACATTCATACCTACATAGTTGGTATCTGACTTAGTGTCTGATCCTGCTAATAATACATAGGTATCAGTACCGCCTTGGGCGTTATTACTAGCTGTTAGATAACCAGCTCCACCAGGAGTTCCGCTTCCGGAAAGATCAGTGATACGTGTCTGGAATACTGACTGTGTTCTATTTTCATCGCCGACTACAAGAGCTCCAGTACCAGCACCTTGTATGTTGAAGTTGGCATATGAAGTGTAGTTGTTATTATCAGTTTCAAAATAGAAACTAGGTTTACCAGTGTTTGTTGAAAGCTCTAGTTGAGAACCATAGAAATAAGTATATCCTGCACCGTTATTTCTACCACGTGCATATAATCTATATTCTAGATTGGTATTAAGACCGGTTACATCATTTACGGCCATCCATAGTCTATACCATCCGTTTGGCAACACCACAACGCCGTATTGTGAAGGAACAAATCCAGTTCCGTCGCTGCTGGCTGTGGTTACACCTGTGAGGAAGTTATAGTTTACTGAACTTCTAACTGTGGTATTACCGCTAAATGTTCCGTAAAGATCAACCGATGGAACATTTCCATATTTTACATAAGCACTAAGAGTATAGTTTCTAGCACTGTTCTGCGGAACTGTTCCAGTTACACTAACTGTTAATATAGCCGAGCCGCTTAGTGAAGTTACAGTGATTGTACAATCATTAGTAGTTACTAGACCACCTAGCTGATCGCCAGGTACGAACATCTGGTTTCCAGTAACATAGCCGCTACCGCCTTGATTGACCGAAACTACATAACCGGTACTTGTAACAGTTATGTCAAATAATGCACCGATACCACTACCTGTTAAGTTAGTAGCTGAAAGGCCTGAATAAGTTTTACCTGCCGCTGGTATCGCTACTGATTGATAGATGTAAGCACTATCTGTACCGCCAGTAGTACCTGTAAGAGTCCATGCTTCGGAGTTTCCTGTAGGTGCTATCTGGTTTTTCTGTATGCTAACATTACCATCAGTGCTCCACGCCACGTTGTTATAGACGTTACTGTAGTCTAAGAAGTTTAGTGTACTGGTCAAATAGTTATTACCAGCATTCTTATAGTTTAGACCAACTAGCTGGGCATTACCGCTCAATGAGCTCTGTACTGATGCTTGTATCTGTGATGATTTGTTGTATACATTTCCAGAGATAGGAACTTCGGCAAGATCGTAACCTTCTGCGATAACACCATATGTACCATATGATGTATTACCGTTAGTTGCACGAATCTTTCCTCCACCTTCAGCGATGTAACCGGCATAAGAATAATATGCGAACACAGAAACAAGTTCTGTTAGTGCGTTATGTCCGGTACACCATACGCCTACACCGCCTGAAAGAATAGTTGTGTAGTCGTTGGCAACGATTGATTTGTTTCCACCGTTGTGTAGGTCTCCGTCAATCTTGATACCAGTACATCCATATCCGAACACAGAACAGTTCTGTGTGTATGGAGAACGTTGGTAAATCCAACTACGTGAGTCATTTGGTCCACGTCCTGGGTCAAGGCTTGAATAAGAACCGCCTGTGGGACGCTGAGTTTGATTAGCGTTAATACCGCTCAATGAACCTAACAGTCCAGTAAACGTCATATTTCTTAGACCTGTTCCGTTTCTTAAATGGAACATATCTTTGATTGCATCACCGCCGAACAAGAAAATAGCTACATTACCTGCTGTTTGTGTTTGAACAGGGAATATAGGTCCGCCTGGGAATGTACTAAGGCTGAACTTAGTACTAGTAATCGCTGTGCCAACGATAGTTGAACCTAGACCGGTAGTCCATGCTTCTGCAAAACTAAAATCATGATAGTGATATGTACTATCAGGCGTAGCATGACCACCTGCAAGATCTTCACCAAATGAATAACCTAGTGCCTCGCCAGCTGCATATGATGCATTGTAGGTATATCCAGGTATAGAAGTAAATCCGTTAGGTGAACCTTGTGCTGCGCTAGGTGAGAACATAGCGACACCATTTAACCAGAATCCAATAGGACCATATCCTACATCAGGATGTGTCAACGATGCTACGTTAGTTCCTGCACGAAGCTTAAATGTTAGGTTCCAATCTTTTACGTTAGGATTGTTTGCGCCTGCTGGGTTTCCAAAACTGTGATAAGGGACACCAGTAGATTTAATCTTGATGTTACCACCGCCATTGGTAATAGTCCAGCTGTGCTGGCGTCCGTCAAAGTTTGATTTTTGACTTGTATATGCGATTTCATATCCTGCAGGTGCTGATCCTCCGCCACTGTAGTAGTCGCTGATAAAAGGATTTGGATCGCCATAGAACTTTTTACCTAGGACATATGGATATGCTGGGTCGCCGTTTGCATCAATAGTGCAGAAATAAGCATATGTGCCGTTAGGATAATCAGGAGTTACACAATAACGTCCATTATAAAGATCGAGATCGGTGCCTTGAGGGTTAGTAAAGCTCCAATCTTCGTTAAACATGCCCATAGGATACTGGCTAACGTTTGTAGCTGGTGCTACTCTAGTCGAAGGACTATTAAGAGTATAACCACTCTGCATACGTTTTGTAGCAGAGTTAGCATTAGTAGCTTGAGAATAGCCATAAGGACCATAAACAGGATAACCGTCAAGTGCAAATCCAAGGATCTTACTGTGTCCATCTGGATGTGTTAAGCTACCGTTAAGGTATTCGATTTCATTTACTTCTGGCACACCAACGTTAGCAGCGTTTGTGTCATTCACATAGAAAGTTGTTCCGGTAGTAGTTCCGCCGATAGTTTTTGTTGGAGCACCAATATCGATAGCTCCAGAAAACTGTACCGGAGTTCCATGATTTAGACCTTCTGTAGTTATAACTGTAAATGAGTTATCGGCAGAAGATGAACTTTTAACTACTGTGTTGATAACAATATTAGGTTGTACGACTGTACCTCTAAGTTCATCACCAACGATTGCAGTCATCTCTGGAACTGTGATTGGCAATGTTTCTTTATATGTACCTGTCTTAACAAAGATAGTCGATGTAATACCTTGGTTAGCTGGAGGCAATCCAGTAGTAGAATGACTGGTGAACGCTGAAATAGGTAAAGCAAATAGAGCATTTATCGCATCGATAGCACCGGTTTCCAACGGATGATTTGCCGCATCAGTAATCTGCGGTACTCGGAGATCCACAGGTATGTTATTCAAGACCTGATAGTCGTTAATCGGTAATAATGGTGTGCTAGTGATCGCATTTTGTATCACTAAACTTTGTATCTTGTTAATAGCAGCAATGATGTACGGCATGACCGCTTCAGTTCCTGCATTGTAAAACTGTGTTTTTGATCCGTCAACAAAATATGCTAGAGTCTGCATAACTGTCTGACCGTTGCCGCCACGTCCTAGATCATATAAGACAGCTTCTAGAATAAATCCAGCATCTCTTCTTGTTTTTGTTTCGTCAAATACCGAGCTTGGAGTGAATCCGTCGAGCGAGTTAGCTTTGGCATATAACATATATTGCCACATCTCTTCGATGATCCAATCTCTATTCGCTTCAGCTAGATACCTAGCATTATGGAAGAAAGTTCCTTCTAGGATTTTATCGCAGGCATATTTGATTGTGGCAAAAGGCTTGTCCCATGATGTTCCGTGTTGTGTGTCATCTACACCTTGTGTAGTTGATACATAGAATACGTTAGTAATCTCGTTAATCGTGCTCCATGTAGGAAGTTTAGAACTGGCTTTTAGAACCTTATCTTTTTCACCTATCGCGATAGCTGTGTTTGTATAACCAGAAACATATGTTTCTAGGTCACCAAGTTGATTCATAGCATTCTTAGGAGCATGTGCTACTAGTTTGACCCAATACATATTAGCTGTATCTAGGTCAGGTCTATTCATTATGATATCAATCTTTGTACTAGCACTATGATTTCTTATGCAACGATAGGTAAAGTTTTGCCAGTAGACAACATCACCGACTGAATAAACTATAGGACTAGAATTGGTGCTGTACTGCCAACGAGCTAGATAGTTTAGACCCATAACCAACGGAGTCCAATAGACATAGTTAACACCTGTAAATGTAACCGTATCACCGTTGGTACTAACACCGTCTGGTCCTCTATCCATCACTAGGGTAGTTCCGTCAGTTACCTGTGAAACTCTTTGACCAATCGTAAAACCAGGTCCAGTAATGATCATTCCAGGACGGATAGCAGCAGTACTAGTCACTACCAATGTAGTTCCTGTAGCTGAAGTAACTGATGTTGAAACAACATATGAAGTAGGATCTGTATCGAGCTGTTGAGTTGTAGCAGGAACATCTTGTGCTGCTTCAAAAAGTATTCCACCTTTTCTTACTACATCGCCAATCTTATAAGATTGCATTCCATCCCATTCGGCCTTCATGTTGAAACCTTGAGTCAAGATAGACCAAGACAACGATGACATTGAAGGAATGTTATTTTGATTGTTTTCTTCTGTACAAACGTATGTGTATCCACCATAGATAACTACGTCACCTGGATTGTAGATAGCAAACTGACTCCATGTTGTTTGGAGTTCAAGTCCAGGCATCCATATCTGCCATTTTGTAGGATCAAATGTTATCGAAGAATCATATGTTCCTGATGTGTGACCAGCTGTACAAATATAAAGATCTGGACTACGATAAACGATATCGTTTAACTTATATCGTACATTAGACATCCATGTGCCTTTGTACTCTATTCCATTGTTAACTAATGACCATTTAGATTGATCTGATTCAAGTCCTGTGGCAACATCAACAGCAGAAATATGATTTGTATTACATTCGTAGACGATTCCGCCATACTTGACGGTGTCACCTTTGCCGTATACTGTATTAGGAGTCCATGCGTTGTCCCACTTAGTAAAGGTAGATAGCGTTACCCATTTGCTAAGATCGATCTGAGGCTGTGGATTGTTTGAGCTGGTATGACTCTCTGAACAGACATAAACTACACCGCCGTAGGTGACAATATTACCTAGACTGTAATAGGTATTGGAGGTCCACTCTTGTTTCCAGGTCTTACCATCTACCGATAGTTCCCAATATGGAGTAATAGCACCCGAAGGTGTTACGTGTGCTAGGTCATTATAAAAATCGCTAGCATTATGTGGAATAAGACATATGTATGTCTTACCATTATACTGAACTACGGCGTCTCTGTTATAAAACTCACCAGTAACCCACTGTCCTGCCCAGTTATATCTTAATCTCGCTATCTTAAACTCTGCTGCCATTTTTGTGTTTTCCTAAATATTTTAGACTACCGGTGGCATGATCTGACTTGGATCATACTCATAGGCCTGGTTAACTCTTACTGCCAACTCTCCTTTGGCTGTGATATAATAAAAAATATTCTTGTCATCCCAACGATATTGATCGTAGAACAGATTTTCATATGGTCTGCTATGGTCTTGGGCTGTTCTTCCATCAAAAAAATCAACACCGTATTCAAAATCTTCGTAGTTCTGGGCATTAGGTCCGGGAACATTAATAATGATCTTTTCTGTAGAGTTGATCTGATCAATCTTAGCAAAATAAAGATTGCCTGCTTCATCTCTACGAAGTGCAAGGAAATATCTCGGGTTACCTGTACCAAGTATGTCTGCGGTTGTAATCTGTCCAACGTAACTCATTTATATCTCCTTAGCTGATCTCTACGTAACTTAATACTAGATCAACACTATCATCGGTATTTGTAGTTATAACTATTGCTGTTTGCTCACCTAACACTAGACGTTCGCCGCCATTGACTACTCGCAAACTCTGGTTGGGCGGTATTACAGCATTCTGTATGTAATACGCAGAAGTAGCCGATACGCTATCTTCTAGGTGTATGCTAGCTAATACGATACTGCTAGTAACATTTGTAAGGCTGATTCCTACTATCGTAGTTTTAACACCAGCGTCTGTAGTCAATACTGTAGTTGGCGCTGTTCCTAAGTTCGATTGTAAAACGTTTTTAAATGCTGTTGGCATAGTTCTCTTATCCTAATATGATCACTAAAGACAGCGCGATGTCTTGTGCTTGTGCTTGACTGACAGCACCTGCAGCACCTGCAGGGCTAGCCCATGTTAATCCATCCCATACTTCAAGTGCTTTTGACTGAGTGTTATATCTTGTCATACCTAGAACTTGATTGTTTGGACGTTGAGCGTTGGTTCCAACCGGTGGAACAAAACCGTTAGTGCCGGCAAACTTGACGTAACCTGTTCCTGTTTGTACTATCTGGCTGATAGCACCAGATAATACGTTAGTGATAGTGTTGTCAACTACCTTGAAGTTACCTAATCTTATACCACCGGTACCATTACCGTTGATAAAGAGATCTTGTCCTGTTGGTGTACTGATTGTGTTACCAGTAAAGTTAATATTGCCGACATTGAATGTTGGAGTATTAAAGTTATCAGTGAACAAGTTTGTGGCATACACGCTGCGCCATCTCTTTGAAGGACTTCCTAGACTGTATGCGTTGTCGGTTACAGGCAGAACGTTGCTGTTAATGCCTGCATTGAATACTACATTATCTGTTGATTGATCACCGATGGTTACATTACCACCGATAGTGATATTTCCTGTAGCGGAAATGTTTCCAGTGACATTCAAATCACCGGTGATGTTTGTGTTACCGGTAATCATTAGCTTGCCAGAACCGTTTGGAACTAGTTCTAGATTTGCATTTGAGTTGAATGTGGAAATAGTATTTCCGCTGATCTGTATCTCATCAACTTGTAGTTTTGAATGATATACAGTAGCTTGATTACCCGAAGGAACAAAAGAAATAGTTCCTGATGTGCTGGCAAGTGTGTTGCCAGAAATAACTAGGTTTCCAACAGTAACTTGATTTGCTACTGTTATGTTTGTTGATTTTGTTGTACCGTTAACATCTAGAGCGGCCGTAGGAGATACGTTATTAACGCCGATGCGCGAGTTATTAACACTTAGATAGAGTAAGTCCGTCTCAAAGGCTAGGTCCACACCGTCACGGTTCAGGTTAGCCTTGAGCAGCGGCCCACTGATACGACCAATAGCCATGCGCTCTCCTATACGACCCCGTGTTTCACGGTTAACCTATTTTGGATTTCTCCGCATCCGCTTTAACGGCTCTTTGCTGGTTTACCACAGTTGAGTATCGTAAAGACCTTGGTCGGGTCCTTACAGTAATAGTATTTATGCCGAATAGGAATTAACCCAGTACGAAGGTCCAAAGATTGACATACTCTTCCATTTTATCACGGTTGACTACATCGCCCGGGCCAGTGGCAATAATATAAACGCTGCCATCATAGCACTCTACGTAGCCCTTGTCAGTATTCCAACGGGTAAATCCAGGTTCTGGGTTTACAGGTGCTTCTGCGTCTGTTCCCGATGGGAGTACAAAGCCATTGCTGTCAGCAAACTTCCAATAACCGTTACCTGTACTAGCTAGCTGTAAAGGAGTAGAAGCTGATAGATTAGTGATATCACTGTCTTTGATACTTATATTTTCTATGTTAACGACACCTGTTCCTGGAGAAAGCGTAAGTGTATCGTTAGTAGCGATGTCAAAAAGAGTATTGTTAACACCGTCAATTTTTGTATTGTTATTAATCGTTAATGCGTTAACATTAAGATTAGTAAATCGACGCCATTCTTCAGTGTATATGTTTTGCCACTTCTTACTGGCACTACCAATGTCTACGGTGTTTGTTGTGCTAGGTAATAGATCTTGTGATATATTTGGAGATATGGTTACTGTATCAGTGGCTTGGTCGCCGATGGTAATATTTCCGCCATTGGCTTTAACATTGCCCTGTACAAATATGTTTCCAGTAACATCTACATCGCCAACAGTATTAGTAGTAGTTGTAAACTCTACGGTACCCGAACCATTAGGATCAAGCACGATATTTCCATTGCTAAGACTACCAATGTAGTTTGCACGTATTTCTAATCCACTGGTCTGTAATATCTTATGCTGGAAGGGAGTTCCAATATCTGCAGGACTGATAGCTAAAGGGCCAGTTACTGTACTGAAAGTATTAGGTGCTTGTATTAAAACATTGCCGATCTGTGCTTGTCCGGTAGCTTCTAGCCCTTTGGTTACAATATTCTGACCGGTAAGATCTAATGCTACAGTTGGGCTGCTGATGTTTATACCGATTCGTTTATTAGTAACGTCTAGGTATAATAGATCAGGGTCGCTGGCGAGATTCCTGAAGGTTAAATCAACACCATTCCTTAGAAGGTTGTCTTTTAATAACTTGCCACCGATACGACCTAATGCCGCTGCGGGATTATAGGCGTTATAACTTTCGCCTAGAGCGCCTTCGCCAGAAGTAATATCATCTAATACTACTGGTTCCTCATCGTTTAAAAATATTGGAGGTCCGCCTCCACCGCCGACTGGTGCCATATTATATCCAAGTTACTTCAACATAGTTTCCACCAAACGGTCCAGTGCCAGTGGCAAGGTTAACGCCTGATGTTTGATAAGCATATATTTCAAAATATTCTGTAGGAGCTAGAGTAAATGTAGTCGAAATACTAATCTGTGGGTAGTCACCTGCTATGGGTACTGTGGTAGATTTAAGTTTGATAACTCCGACTTTTTCTATCCATGCAGCTCTAAAACCTGCATTGTTTACATCAAAAGGTATACTAAAACTCACATGCACAGATCTAGTTTCGCCGCTGGTGTTTACAAAACGTCCTGGAAATGCATCAAGTGCTCCTTGATATGTTATACCTGTAGTTGATACTGAATCAACCACTGTGTCAAATTCTATCTTACCTGCTGTGGCATTTGATACTAGCTGTGTAGTAGAATGTTTTCTTGTAAATGTAGCTACGGTTCTATGGACGGTATTATTAACAGTTAGTGCAGTTAATGTACCAACGCTGGTAAGACTGCTGTTAACGACATTAGATGCTAGTGTTGTGCCAGTTAATGTATTAGATGCTGCAGGAACTGTTATGTCAATCTGTCCGTCAAAAGCAACTCCGTTAATATTCCTTGAAGTCTGTAACTTTGTAGCACTGTAGGCATTTCCATCAACGCTGATTCCTGTTAAGGTCTGTGATGCTGGTCCTCTATTAAGTGCTATCTGTGTAGTACCTACATAGAGATTGCTGTTACCTAAGACACCGTATGGTATGGTTCCAGTTAAGTTTCCTGCTGTTAGGTTAGTTAAATTTGCTCCGCTGACAGCACCAAAGTTTGCTGACCATGTTCCAGTAGTGATAGTTCCTACGCTGACTAGACTAGAGTTGATCACTGCTGGTTTTAGTGTTGTGCCAGATAAAGTGTTAGCATCGGCTGTAACAGTTATGTTAGCTGAACCGTCAAATGCTACACCGTTGATTGTTCTTGATGTTAAAAGTTTTGTAGCTGTAGCAGCATTTCCAGCAAAACTTCCTGTGGAAATAACGTTTCCATTTACTGTTAGATTTCCGTTAACAGTAGTAGCTCGCTGTAAGGTAATCGCTCCAGCATCAGTGGTATCGATAGTATGCCCGTTTAGAGTAAAACTACCAAAACCCGATCCTGCATTAGAGAAGTTTGTCTGCGCTAGGCTGGCTGGAAATGTGCAGAAAACTGTCTTTGATCCTATGTCAAAGGGTACTAGTTGATTGTTGTTGCTTGAAGAAAGTACTGAATCTCTAGATAAGGTCGGGCCTACAGAACTATATGTACCGCGTCCGATTTCCCAGTTACCCACAGTATCAGTGATACCGTAGTAGGTTTCATTTCCATTGCCCACTGCTTCAAAGCTCTGGAATCCTGGAACTGTATTTTCTAATGTTAAAGAGCCCGTACCAACTGTACGAGTCCTTGCTTTTACTCTATCTTTGATGACTAATGCCATTACGTATCTCCAACCCGATACGTATATTTATTGCTATTTGGATTATCTAGAGAATCCAAGATAGACGGTAATATCGGCGCCGATTGGTGGGGGGCTTGTAAACTGTAGCCAGGCGTTGCCTGTGCCCTGGTAGTTATAGAGAATATTGAAGTTTGAGACAGAAATCTGCCATACATTTCCTACAAGAACAATAATCGCATCGTCCTGTGGAGGGCTCGATAATAATGGTCCAAACTCTGTGGTGCTGGCATCACCAGGTCCAAGTGTTTGTTTTTGGATAGCGTTTGAAGCCGGTGCTGATACAACCTGCCAAACACCCAAAACATATGCTTCGATAGCGTTGGTTGTTGTGTTGTAGCGTATGTAACCGTTGCTATCACCGTTAGGAACTTTTACTCCGCTGACCTTGGGTCGTTGACCTGTAGTTCCTTTTGGCAGCATCAGACCGCCTGTGGCATTGGTCACTTGACGACCAAACTCGTTGGTAAACAAAGTTTGATCAGTAAGGCCAAAACGGCTGATATTTTTTTGCTTAAGAAACTTCATACTGGCAACGAGCTCACTGTTACGGCTAGAACGTTAGCTGCCGATGTACCTACCCAGATTTCATCGTTACCATCTAGAACGATACGTTCTTCGCTAAAGAATACCGTTTCGCCTGCAGGCACGATAAGACTGTTTACTACTTGGTTAGAAGTGCTATAACTGCTGCCCGATTTGACCAAATAAATGTTGACTGTTACAGAGTTTACAGTTTCATCAGTGATTGTTACTGCTGCGGTGTTACAGAGCATGATAGTAGTTACCGCTGAAACTTGTGCAGTTCCTCCCACAGCGCCGGTAGTGGTACTTTTAAAAACCCTTACTGGAACTGTTATTGATGTCGATGTGCTTAATGTACTTGTTATCATGTCTATCTCTTAAAATATCATGCTTAGAACCAATGCTCTATTCTTACTTATTAATTCTCCACTGTATGATGTATTCACAAATGAAAGTCCTGTAGAACCAAGTCCTACAGGAGAACTATAAAATAATGTTGAGCTAGAGATTGTAGCTGGGGTAACATTAATAGTTTCTAGTTGTAGAGCATAGTTTGTTTTAATTTTACCTGTGCCCTGTGTTCTTAAACTAATATCACCGTTGGTTAGATTATTTGTTATTTCGTTAGCGTTAAACTCAAGTCCTTGGATTACAGCTCTGTTGCTGTAAAACTGTGATGTAAGAACGCCATCTATTAACACAGATACCGCACTTTCACCGAAAGTCGAATACCCTGTATTAGCTATAATATAGTTTAGAGAACCGCTAACATCTTTGTCTGTTGCGATTACTCTCGTATTTGAACTAGTAATCTGGAAGGACGGACTATTTTGAATAGCATAGTCAACATAGCCTTTGTTAGTTAGAATGGTGTCATCATTTCTAGCCAGTACCTGTCCGGTATAGTTAGATGTACCAGTTACTTTAACAACACCATTACCTGTTCCGATTAGAGTAAGATCTCCACCGTCGGTATCTGAGTTTGTTAGAATATTTTTTACTTTTATTTTACTGTTGCTGTAGTTAAAAGCGCCGCCAACAACACCTTGAGGAAATAACCAAGTCTGTGTTACTTCATCAAAAATAATTCCTGCGGGTGCGAGTGTTCCTCGATCTACCTGTACTCCAGAATAGCGTAGAGTTACACCCGCTCCGGTTTCACCATAGTTAACAGTAATGATGTTATCTTTAACGTTTAAGTTATCAGACGAAACAGTTAGATTCGTTCCTTTGACGATAAGATTACCAGTGACTAATACCGTTCCTACTTGAGGACCGGTATCTAGAGTGATGATGTGACCATCACCTGTCTTAATCTTATAATCGCCGTTGGTTTGAACTACTTGTCCCATTATGATTCCTTATTAGCTCTTAGCAGTGATTGGTGTCAATACGATATAATCTGCTGAAGAGTCGTTGGATAGATACCATGTATAACGCTTTTCATCGTGGTTAGTAGAACTGGTGCTATCTTCGCTGTCCCAGAATCCGTTACTGTTTAATACTGGACTGCTTGGAAATCCTACAGCAGTTGTTCTTGTGATTTTGGCGATTGGAACTAGGTTGGCTGTAACCTGTGCACCTTGTCCGCCTGCGCTAACATCATAACCACGAATACGCATTTCTCCTGCGGCATTTGGTGTTGTGTCAACTAAAGAACATGTCTTATAGTTAGCTGTAGTTCCAATGTCCCCTACGCGGCAAACTACGAAAGTTCTTGCACCTCTTTGCTTGATGATAACACCATCAGTTTGGTTTGTTGAACCATCATAAAACTCGCACTTGATACCAGCTCCGCTGTTAACATATGTGCCTAGTACTTCTGTACCGTTAATATCTTTCTTTAATGGGCGTGCCATTTGTTTTCTCCTTGTGACGTTCTAGGTCTACGCGGTTGGTTCCGCATAAGTCCGAACTGTGCCGGCTCTTATATTAGACAAAGTATTTATCTTTGGCTGAGTAAAGCCATAACTTGGGCTTTTTCAGCCTGCAGGATCACACGATTTATTTCATTTATTTCGTCTTGGGCACGTTCTAAAAATCTACGTTGCTTGGTCTGTCTATAATGTACTAGTGCTATGCTGTAGTTTTGTATATGGGTTTCGATGATATTTTCTATCTTATCAACATCGTGTTTAAACATAGGAAACTGTCTGCGCCAAGAGTCCATTAAACTCCTAGCTTTGTTAAAATCGTCTTCAGAATGTATTTCCACGCAGATATTTAAGTCAAAAAGAAAGCCCCTTGCGGGGCTTTCTGATCGTTTATTAATCGTGTTATCGATTAAGCAAAACGTAGATTTGCAGATGTTACAGCAACCTTGCCTAGGTAGTCAGCTGCGTTACCTAGAGACGAAGCAGTATTTGTAAGTTCAACATAACCATAACGTGTCATGAAGCTTACGACTGGTTCGAAGGTTGATGGATCTAGCACAACACCGCTTGACATCAATGGGATGTATGGGCAGTAGAATGCTGCTGCATCGCTTTCGCTTGAACCCTTGTAACCAACTAGAACATCGTCAGATGTTGCATAGCCGTTTACATAAACACGCATTGCGCTGTTCAATGTACCAACGAACTTGGTGTTTGTTGGAGCTTCGAAAGTTCCTTCTGTTGTACGTGCAAATGCTGAAGTAGTTGCACTCTGTAGCAGTGTCAAGGTTGTTGGGGAAACAACAGCCCAGTTACCTGCGCCGCGACGTGTACGCTGAGCGATCAAGTTAGCAACACGGTTGATTTGAACTGCCAATGCGGCATGCTCGTCACCAACGAATGTAGCTGTACCTGAAACTGCGTTCTGGTCGTATGTTAGCACTGTACCTGCTAAGTTATTTAGGCTACCAATAACTTCCTGGTCGATTTCAGCAGTGATTTCTTGAGCCAAAGCTGCCATGATTTCAGCTTCGATGTCAATGCCTTGTTGGGCTTGTGCATCTTGAGCTGCTTCAAATGTCCAGCGAGCTGACAACTTACGTGTCTTCGCTTCGACAGTTTGTTTCAAGATTTGAATGCTTAGTCTGTTACCAGCTACGCCTTCCATTGCTGCTGTAGTAGCTGCTTTGTCAGACTTGCTGCCAGAATAGCCTTCAGCAATCTTGAATGGGCTTAGTGCCTCATCACCAGCTGTGATATCAGTACCACTTGTGCTGTTAAAGCTGTCGCTGTAACGAACACGTAGAGTGTGGATCTGACCAACTGGGCCAGTTAGTGGCTGTACGCCTACCAACTCGTTAGCAATAACGGTTGGCATTACACGTCTGATCACTGGAAGGATCACACGATTTAGTGTTGCAATATTGCCAGCGGAAGTAGCACCAGCAGTAGCAGCTTCTGCGAGATACTTGCGGGTATTCTCTAGAGTTGTTGCCATTACTGAACGCTTGTTACCTTGTAGGCCTTCAAGTAGTGCCTCTTTGGTTTCCGACCAGCGTGACTCGAGTAGTTGTGACATTATAGTTCTCCTTAAACTTTTAGTCCCGCAAGCCTGCGGATGTCAAAGATTTCGGCAGTCTTGGTTTCTGTGCCGCCGAAAGTTTGTGCCTGTTCTTTATTGCCTGTGATTTCTTTCGCCTCTGTTAGTGCTTTCTTCGCTGGCGCACTTGCTCCGTTCATAACGGCTGGCAAGTACTTGTCGAAAGCTGCACGTAGCTTTTCAGTTTGTACTGATTCAAGTAACTCTTTCATTACTGTACGCTTGTCACCAGCTAGCGGGTTTAGCAACTCAGACATGATGTCTTTGCGCTGTGCCGATTCCTTGATGATTCGTAGTTCACGATCTTTTTCAGCTACTTGGGTTTGTGTTTCTGCAACAATTTTAGCTGCTTCTTCCAACTCAATTTCCTTCTGCGCTACTACTTTTAATAGTTTTGCAGTTTCGGATTTTTCATTTAGATGACTTGCAGCGTATTCGCTGGCAAACGATTCAAAGATCCTGCGACCAAAGTCATTCTTGCGAGCTGCGTCGATATCTTCCTTAAGCTGTGACATTTCAGAACGCAGTCCTTTTGCGACTGTTTCTTCAATGATACTTGCTGACTTGTTGATGAAATCTTTCTTGATAGCTTCAAACTTAGCTTTGCTGTCACGGATTAAACGTACTTTAGTTTCAGCTAGGTCTTTCTTGTCAGCGTGGAATTCTGCGATTTCTTTCGCCAGTGCGTCCACGATAAAGGATTCATATCTTGCGATATTCTCTGCAACTGCTTTACGATCTGCGTGTAGTTCTGACAGTTCTTTGTTTAAGTTACGCAATACAAATGACTCCAACACTTTCGCATCTTCGGTCATCTTTTTGGCATACTTAGCACGAGCTTCGATTAGGCTGTTGCGGTCTTCTGCAAACTCACCTAGTTCTGCTTGTAGACGATCTGTAAGCATGGCTTCGACAGCTTCTGTCATAGCCTGCTTGTCATATTCGTATTTCTGTGCAAATTCTTCACGTAGCGTAGCAGTGACTTGTTCACGGTTTTCTTGAATCCTTGCTTCCCAAGCGGATTCAATTTCCGATTTGATTTCTTCGGAAATCACATTGTTTTCAAACAACTGTTTTACGATATCTAACATGTGATTCTCCTTGTTATCTCAGTTTCTTGATGATTCTCACCAAGCTTTCTGCTATGTATTTTTGTGCCTTTGGATCGCCTTGGACTTCTTGTGCTATTTTAAATGCCTGATAACCACCTGTGTTGTTCATCAGATGTTCATATACTGGAGTGGGATAAGCGCCTGGGGCGCTTGGTTGTGCGACTACATCCACTGTGATTATTTCAAATCCTTGTACATTTCCGCTATTGTCGACTTCGCCTGAGCCTCGACTGGAAACGCCAAGTTTAACTCCCGACTCCAACATTGTCTGTACTAGTTGACCCATTGGAGTAGGGAGTATTTTAAGTTTTCCGTAGCCGTTAGGACCGTCCATCCACATCTTCGTGATCATGTGCGAAACACGATCTAGATTGATGCGTAAATCTTGAGGATGATCAACTTCTCCTAGCACGGAGTAACCACCAGCGATCTGTTCGTTGAGAGTCTTGACAGCCTTGCCAATCTCTTGAGAAGAATAAACACGTTGATTTGCATTCCTAATGTCGCCCTGAATGCAAATCCCGTTGAGATACAGCGACTTTTTACCGTCGCTGCCTTCGTCTCTCTCAAGGACAATCTTAGCCTGGTCGTAACTCAAATGTTCTGCTAGAGTAGTTTTCACCGGTTTACGATCCTATTATCTACGACCACGGAAAAGGCTTTGGGTGTTGACACTTGGCTTATCGCTGTGATTACCTGTACCACTTAGAACGCCTTCGCCACCGCCCTTTTTCTCTGCACCATGTCCAGCGGAGTTTTTCTTGAAAGCATCGCCTGCTTTGCCGCCGGGAACATTGATGTTACCTGTATTCATATCCTTTGCTTTAGTATCGCTTAGGCCGTTGCCTTTTAGAGCACCGCCTTCTGCGCCTGCGTGTGTAACGCTGCCATCTTCGTAGGCTTGGTTAAGATTGCTAGCTGTACCGCCCATGTCATTCTTACCTGCTACGATAGATTTTGTATTAACGCTTGGCTTGTCACTTTGTGAACCTGTGCCGCTTAGTTGACCTTCTGCGCCACCTTTCTTTTCAACACCGTGACCTGCTGGAACTTTTTCTACGTACTCACGAACTGTTGCTAGTTGTGGGTCACCAAATGTTTCCATTTCTTCTTCACCAGTGTCACCGTCCATTTCGTGCTCACCAGCTTCCATGCCCTTTAGCTCGTCGAACTTAGCTTGTAGTTCATCAACGATAGCGTCTAGGTCTTGGAACAATTCTTCTTCGGACTTTTCTTCTTCTTCGCCTTCTTCTGGGCCCATGTCTAGATCACCTTCTAGATCACCTGTCATATCGTCGCCGCCCATATCGTCTTCTTCGTCGTCGCCTTCGATAGCGATATCTTCGAAGTTTTCGTCCATTTCTTCGTCATCTGATTCAGAAGATTCTTCCATTGATTCTTCATCATCTTCTTCAGTTGCTTCTTCAACTTCTTCGTCTTCTTCGTCTTTGATCTCTGATTCGATCAAATCTTCATAAATTTCGCGGGATTTTTGTACCACGTATTCGTGGAATAGTTCTTCAGCTTTAGCTGAATCATCGTTAACTAGATGCTCAAGCATCTGAGTCAATAGGTTCTTATCTGCCATAGTATTCTCCTTCAAGATGTGGTTAGGCTGTGTTTTATTTAATACATATATTTTAAATCGGGTTTAAATGGTAGTTTTTTGATCGTTTTGATCAGAATATATAGCCGTTGGAAATTTTTCAAAGAAATAACGATAAGTCATATGTGAAAGGTTTCCGAGGTCTGTAGTCAGTTCTACCGGCTTAAAATCGCTGGGTTCTATAACTCTAATGAACTTTGTTTTTGGAAATTCCTTGATAGTTTTAACGGTCTGAGCCATCCAGTTTCCATAATAAGTCGCAGGTTCAGAGCTTTTTTTATAGTTGTTTGTGTCTGCGTATATGTTGTTTACTAGTCCTTTTTCGCCTTGATAATCAAACCCTAGTATGTAGATCTCAGTGTGTCCTCTGCTAGCAGCCATATGTAATGCTGTAGGACCACTGCTCCAACCTTTATGCGGATGGAAAAAGTTAATATCTTTGTGATCTACGATGCCTTTGTTGTGATTAGTCCACACTTGGTTGCATCTGTGATAGCCCGTACCGATGATTTCGTTGACCATTTTTACGTCAACGGCTATTAAAAAATGTGGATTAAGTTCGCGATATATGGCGTTACAGCCATAGACGATACCAAGATTCAGTAGCTCGTTTGCGTTTGCTGCTAACCGAGTTTTACCGTTTCCTAATACAAAAGCTATGTTATTGTGCTGGTTGCTCAACTGGGGTTGCATACATTTGTTGTATAAAAGCAGATTCGCTCTCTACTTCAGCTTTGTGAGCTTCGGCTTGCAGCCTTAGTTGATTGATTTGTCTTAGTGTAAGACGCACTTTACGTGTATCACCTTTTTCCAAAACAGAACTGTCCTTGCTGTTATCGTATCGGCGATCAACAGCAAAGTCATTAATATTGTCGTTAAAATAGATGAACTCTCGTAGAAGCATATTGTATTTATTATTATGCTGCGGGAGGCGGAGGTGCAGCTCCAGCTCCTGGTTCAGCTCCTGTAGCTGCTTCGCCCTCGGCTGCTGCGGCCATATCTGGACTTGCTTCAGCTTCTTGCCCTGCTACATCGCCTGCGATACCTCCAGGAGTGATTCCTGCTCCACGCATTTCTCCCTGTGCATCAGTAGGCGGTGCTAGTTTGCTGCCGTTTTCTTCTCTCCACATCTGTTCATTTTCTTTGATTTCTTCTTCGGTCATGCCCAAGAATCTCTTCATAGCAAAACGTTTGCTCAGATGCGGAATCTGTTGTACTTGTGCGAATGTTGCTACGCGAGCAGTATCAAGTTCACTTTGACGATAAGCGGCAAAGTTTTGAGGAGTGTTGAACTTGAGTTTGAATAAAGTGTTGTCGATATTGACCCCTTGATCCATTAACCAAAGTTTAAACTCTGTGTCAAAAGCTTCAATGATAAGACTCTGTAGACGTTCGCAGTATTTGTTAAAACGCAGTTCTTGTATGTAGGCTGTTCCTACCTTACCGTCTGCGATATTGTTTGGTTGTTCGTCAATCTGTGTAGGCAGATAGCTACTTGGAATACGCAGAGCACGGAATAGCTTGTTGGTAAAATAGCGTAGATCTGTGATTTCACCTAGATTAGTACCGCCTGGAAGTGTTTCAACTTTTGATCCACGACCTTCTGCAGTCTGCGGAAAGAAGTAATCTTCGTTTACACTTAGAGGATTATAACTAGCGTCTATGACGTTCTGTCCACCACCTGTAGCACTTGGAATACGTCGTTGTTGTATTTCGTTTTTAACACGTTCAACGAATCCCATAGCCATGTGTGCTGGCATATTTCCAACGTCCACGTAGAAGATTCTACGTTCTGGAGCACGTTGTATACGATAGATAATGATAGCATCTTCGAGCAGTTCTTTCTGCTTGTAGACTTTGAATACTGATTCTAGTAGGCTGTTACCAAATGGATAGTTTTGATCAAGTCCTTCTGAAAGACTGATATGTATCATGTGTTTGGCATCAACAGTTACTTCATTAACTTGGTTACTGAAACGTGTGCCAGGTGGGCGGGCAGCATCACCTGTAAAGCCTCGACCAAATCCACCTGCTGTGGTGTAATAAGATGTACCACTAGGCTGTGTGTTTGTGGTTTGATGCGGTGTTACTGCTATTAAGTTCTTGAAATTAAAGTTAATATCTTTGAGCGTGTACTGCTCAGGAATCTTACCTTCGCTTTCATTGACGATGATTTTTGTAACCTTGGTAGGGTCTACATACAACCATTTTTTGTTTTCTGGATCACGTATGAAGAAACAATCTCCATACTTAAATGTGTTACGCACGATACGGAAGATTCTTGTTTCAAAATCATTTTCCTTGTACCATTTTTGTAGACTGTCTTTGATCAATCTAACTTCTACGGCAGTCGGTTTTCCTTTGTATTTTACCTGGAAAGCTGTATCGTTTTCTTTATCTGATTGTGTGCAAAACTCACTAAGGATATCCAGTGCTGCATTAACTTCTGAGTCCATATCCATTGTGTCATATTGGATATATCGTTCGATACGGTTTGGCGAGCCTGCATAGACATCCGGTAGGTAACTGCTGTAGTTTGATCGTGCTGGTCCAGGGCGTGTGGCTCCTGAAATAGGACTAAACCCTGCCTTTTGGACATTAGTGTTAACCGGCGTAAAATATTTTTTCCAACTCATTGCAGTACCTTAAATGTTAAACATGTCTTTGCTTAGACCTCTAGTAACGCTTAGTTGGCGCTCGGCAACATTAAACGATTCTCGATTTACTCTTAGAAGTTGATCCATCTTAGTATTTAACTGTGCAAGCAATGACTCGGCGGATTCTTGAGCTTGGGTCGGAGACTTTGGAGCTGCTGGATTAGTAGTTGAACCACCTCCACTTTCTCTGGCTTGACGCTCGGCTGCTTCTTTGGCTTTTTTAGCTCTTTCTTCTTCGCTGACCGCTGCAATTTCTCTTCTAGTAGTATCTGCACCTGCAGAAGCCGAAGCAGGGGCTGGTTCTCTTCCTACAGTTTTAGCTGCCTGTGGAACTAAATCACTTCCTTGTTGTGTTGCTACCTGTTTCAATAATGAAATAGAATCAGTAGTGTTATAATCAACATTTGCTAGTTTCTTTTCTGCTTCTTCTGCTTTATCAGCAATCTCTTCTTTTTTGTCTGCATGTTTTTTGTCAGCAGCCAAACTAGCTCCTTTAATTGATAAACCATTCTTGAACAGTGTTTCTTCTTTCTTAGCAAGATTCTCTTCGATATCTTTAGCATTCTGACGACGAGCTTCTTTTTTCTTGTTATCAGCTTCTTCTTTTGCGGCCTCGGCTTTTGCTTCAGCTTCTTGAGCTTCTCTGTTTTTCCTCATACGCTCAGCCATGTCTTTTTCAAGCTGAGTTGCTTCCTCGCTATTCTTTTTTCGTTCTTCCTGTATGTCTTTAATATCTTTATCGTAGTCTCCACGCATACCAGGAATAGCATTTAGGAAAACTAATATACCTTCCTTGAGCATAAGGAACATAGACTTGAACTGTTTACCTAACCAGCTAAATGCATCAGACACAACCTGTGTATCACCACCTAGTTTTTTAAACACATAGATAGCAGCGGCGATGGCAGCAGCTATGGCTAAAAACGGCCACGTGGCTGCCACAACTCCTGCAATCAAAGGAATAAATGCTGCCGCAGTTGCAAATGCCTGTGCAGCAGTAGCTATCATCGAGGGAATCATAGAAGCGAGCTGTATAGCTTTCATTGTTACAAATGCTCCAACAACTCCTATCAATATTGGAGTTAGGTTATCTGCGATAAACAATGCTACATTCTTAAAGATTGGAATAACATAATCTTTGATAACATTAGAAATCCATTCGAATGCAGGTTTGAGATCTTCCAAGGTAGTTTGTATAGCTTCAACAAATGCAGGAATGACTTCGCCTATTATTATTCCTGTTAGTCGATTTAAAATAGGAAGAACGTTTGTTACAAAAAAATCTGCTAGAGCTGTAACTGCGGGCATTAAAAGATCAATAAATGTTGAACCTGCTGAGTTTATTACCTGAGCAAACATTTGAAAAATAGGCACAACAAAAGTCATTATTATATTTGCTACAAACTCAAAGGCTTTTAACAACAAATCTAATAGACCGCTATTAGCCAGAGCCATTTGAAAAGCGTTACTAAATTCTGCTAACCTTTGTTTAGTAGCTTCCATCTGTGCATTCATACCGTCAGTTTTCTTAGCAGCTTCTGCTTGTTGTTCTCCTGCTTTTTTAACAGCGTCTGTATTAATTTCTTGCGTACCTGCTAGAGCATTAACAGTCCCTGATAGCTCTTGACTAGCGGCACCTGCTGTTTTAATATTTTTTAGTGCTGCTCCGCCTTCTACTTTCATTAGATTGTTTAATCTGTTTCTTTCTTCAACACTGATTGTTTCGCCACGTGCTATTTTAGCATTAAACTCTGCGAGCATGGCTGCTGATTTAGGCATCATGGCCATAATCTTTTGATTTTCTTCAGTGGTAGCAACACCGTTTGCCATAACGTCTTTGGCAAAGTTTTGTAGTGCGGGATTTTTAAACTGTAGAACTGTATCTCGAAAACTATTTCTTACTTCTTCACTGGCTCCGGCCAATGCTGCTTGGAACTGAGCATCTTTTGCTAGTGCTTCTGCTTGTGCTTCTTTTGCTTTGCGCTCTTCACCAGTTATCTTGGCTAACGCATCCATTTCTTTTAGATAATTTTTAGCACCGCTGGCTAACTGTGCGTTTGTTTGATTACCTTGTAGACCTTGTTGTCTTAACAATGAACCGTACTTAGCGAGGCCTTCATTAATATCTTGAGTAGAATACCCAAGTGCATATAGTTCACCACTAGAGGTTCTTAAGGCTTTTGACACCTGTGCAAATCTCTTTGCACCATCTTCAACCGTTGTTCCAAACCCAAGCATGCCAGCGCCGTTGTTTCTTATTAATGCACCAAAATCGGCCATTGTCATACCTGCTCCACTGGCTGCGGCAGCAAACTGATTAACACTACCTGTGAATGTAGCTCCACTGGCTGCGGCATCTTGATATGATTTAACTACTCCAGAAGCTGCGGCTGCTACCGCACTAAACATCGTTCCAACAATAGGAACCTTACTGAATACTGCGGCCGCACTGTTAACATCATCTCCTACTTTAGAAAACTGTTCTATGAGTTTTGTGCTACCTTCACCAAGCCCTACGATAGCACCAGTAGTCCATTTTACTGCTTTTTCAACTTTAGCAAATGCAAAACCTGTTGCGTAGGCTAGCTTTCCTAGAGATTCCAGGCCGCTACCAGCTTTAGATCCGCCGCCACCACCTCCGGTGTCGCCACCGCCACCACCGCCTTTGTCCCCAGGATTCTTTTTAAATCCCCCGGTTTCTTTATCGGCTTTTCTAACTACTTTTAATATTTCCTGTAGCGTGGCTTCAGAGGCCGCATTTTTGGCTTCTACTGTTCCAACTCCGGGTATGTCTATTAGGACGGATGCTGCCATCTTTAGTTTTCCATGGTTTTATGCGTATATAAATACTGGCATATGATACAATATTATTTATTGGAGAAAAAATGAGTGATCTAGAGAATGTCAATCAACCTAAAAAGAATCCCTTAGCGGGTTGGTACAGACAACCAAAACTATATGTAAAACTGCCTAGTAAAGGACGGTTTTATCCTCCTGGTGCTCTAGATGTCAGCACCAACGAAGAATATCCTGTATATGCTATGACAGCCAAGGATGAACTACTGTTTAAAACACCAGATGCTCTGCTTACTGGTGCTAGCACTGTAGAACTTATTAAAAGTTGTATACCTGCTATCAAAGATCCTTGGTTAATGCCTGCTATCGATCTTGATTTTGCACTGATCGCTATTCGAATCGCTACCTATGGCGAAAAGATGGAGATCGATTCTAACTGTCCTTATTGTAATGCAGAAAACACCTATGACATTGATCTTAACAACTGGATGGCATTGTTTGCTGCATTTGAATACCGAGATATGATCGAAGTAGATCCCTTACAGATCTATATTAGACCGTATACATATCAAGAAGTTACAAAGACACAACTTAAGACTTTAGAGCAACAAAAGATATTCACAATCATCAATGATGAAAAGTTAACTGACGAGCAAAAAGTTGATCAGTTTGGCAAGAGCTTTGTCAAGCTCACAGAACTAACTGTTGAGATTGTAGCTGAGTGTATTAGTCGAGTCGTAACACCCGATGGTGAAACTACTGATAAAAAAATCATCAAAGAGTTTATCAATAACACTAGCAAGGATATCTTTGATCAAATACAAGATCGCCTTAAGTTGTTAAGAGAGCAAGTTGAGCTAAAAGCTCAAAATGTCCAGTGCGGAGAGTGTAAGGAAACGTTTGATATTCCTATCACTATGGACCAATCAAATTTTTTCGTAGTAAAATCTTAAATCTATCTCTGCCGGAGATTTTACAGGAATCTGCGAAACTAGACGCACAGGCTAGAGAAATCAAAAAAGAAGCCATGAAGCTCTGTTGGTATATGCGCGGAATGAGTTTTTCTGAAGCTATGCATCTCAGCTATGAAGAAAGACAGATCATAGGTGAGATAATCAAAGAAAATTTAGAAACTACTAAGAAATCTGGATTGCCGTTTTTTTAACGGAACTGTTTGTGGAACTGTTTGATAGCTTCAATCTGCTGAGGATTAGCAGCTCTACCACTAAGTGCTGCTCTTAAACCTGACACCAATGCTTTAGCATCAATATCGTTAGAGGGTTTCATCTGCCCACTGGTTATCTGATCTAGTACACGTTGTATAAATGTTTTGTCTGCTGAATAAAGAGCTTTACCTCGTATTACTAGATCTAGACTATTTTGTCCACTGCTCATAAAAGCGGCAGGATTCTGTATAAGATTAGGATCAACTTTTTCTTTATCAGAATCAGTGTTAATCCACGATAAAGGACTTAATAGTTTTTGACCAAACTTTTTTCCTTTATCGTAAGGATCTGTATTATCTATTTCTAGATTTTTTTCGATCAGTTCACTGATTCTCATTTTCTGAACAAGCTCGCACGACCGTTGACTAACTCAACTTCAAATATCTCACGCTTCTTAGATTCAATCTTAGCTGCTAGTGCTTCGCTTAGACTGTTGCCTGTGCGAATAATGCTGTCGCTAGTTGGTCCCATGATACGCTCACGGTCAGCATCGATAGTAGCTTGATCAGGTGCTGCGCCTGGTGCTGGCTCTGCTGCACCTTTCTTAGCGGCACGAGCTTGACGTTTTCTGATAGCGCCAGGTGTTTGGCTAACTTGTCCGGCAACTTTGCCACCAGTGCGTTTTGGTGCTGGTGCTGCTGCGCCACCTGCTACTGGTTCTGCTGTTGCGGCTGCTGGTGCTGCTGTTGCGGCTGCTGGTTCTGCTGCTGGTTCTGAACCTGCTGGTGCTGGAGGAGCTCCCGGAGGAGTTGCTGCCGCTGCTGGTTCTGCTGCTGGAGCACCACCTGCTGCTGGTGCTGCTGCACCTGCCGCTGCTTTTTGGTCAGCTGGTCCAGGTTGTGCTAGAGATTTTTGTAGTAGCTGTAGGATACGTTGCTTGCCTTTCTTGTCTAGCTGGTTCAATGATGCTTTGACCTGTGCATAGACTGTCTGTCCTGCTTTTTCTGCACCTGCGCCTGCGGTAGCATCTGCTGTTTTCTTCATGGCTTGTGCTGCTGCACCTGTCTGTGCTTTTGCGGGTGCTGTACCTTTAGGACCTTGTGCATTAGCATCTGCGGCGGTAGTAGCTGGTGCTGCTGCGCCTCCGGCTGCATTACCGCCTGATACATTAACATTTGTTGTATTTCCAGGAGCTGAACCTGCGCCACCTGCTGCGGGTGCGCTAGCGCCACTTGCTGGAGCTGCTGCTGCTCCACCTGCAGGTGCTGCCGCTGCTGGTTCTTCTCCGCCTGCGGGTGCTGCTGCCGCACTTTTTGCGGGTGCTGCTGCGTCTGGAGCATCTGGATAAGGATCAGGATCGCCTGCTACTGTGGCTTTGCCAGTGGCATAACCTTTCTTGAAGGCTTTGCCAATACCTGCAACACCGCCTGCTACGGCTCCTACACCTTTGGCCAATCCGCCTACCCCTTTGCCTACTGCTGTGCCTAGGCTTCCTAGAGGACCTTCTTCAAGATATTCTAGATGTTGTTGTTCTGATTCAGTTATGATTTCATTTAATTTCATTTTATGCGGTTCCTAGGTCTTTTTGCAGGTATGCCATGATACGCTTCTGCTGTTTCTTATTTAACTTTAATACTTGGTCTTTGATCTGCATGTATGCACTGGTAGCTTTGACAGGATCTAGCGTAGGTTCCTGAGGTCCTACAGGCAGTTTCATGTCTGTGTAGACCTGATCCACGATCTTAGGATCGATGCCGCCATAGTTCTGTAGGAACTTTCTCAGCTGCTCAGAGTCTGTAGGCGAACCTTCTAGCTTCCATGCAGCTAATAGTTTGGCGGATGTGACCTTTTCAGTGGCCTGTTTGCCTGCCCAGGCAACACCTTTGGTCACTGCGCCTAGAGCCTTGCCACCTAGCTCCTTGGCCTTGTCCAAGAATCCTGCTTCAGTAAGAACACGATTCACGATCATATAGACCTGTCCTTCGCTGAGTGGACGAGTCTGTAGATAATAACTTTCTTGTTTAGCTGGTGCTGCTGCTCCAGCTGCTGCCACTGCACCCTGCGAAGCAGCCTGCATGCCAGTCTTGGTAGCATTGATAAACTGTAGTAGGCTGTCATTATCCTTAGCAGCCTTCCATGCACCTTGGACTAGTTGATCCATGCTAGACGTATATTCTTGGCTTCTAACTATGTCTGCTATATTTTTAAGTTGATCAAAACCTTCAGCAGCACCATCACCTCCGGATTTAACTAGATTCATCGCAGCACGGATAGCACTGGCTTCTTCAGGTTTAACTAAGGCATTGAATCCTTGAGTGGTCTGTGTCCACTCCATGCCTGGAGCTCTTAGTGTTTTACTAGCGTCCCAACTGATCTGTTCAAGTCCTGCATCCTCAGGACCAAATGGTATAGACTGCTCACGGAATCCAGCCATCCAGTTGCCCAACATTTGAAAGGCTTTACCAGATAGATAACCCAGAGCCGCTGTCTTGATACCTTTGCCAATAGCAGTGGATAGTTTCTCACCTTTGAGCAGTTCATTGGCACCACGCAAAACCTGACCAGCGATAGCACCGCCTACAGGACCACCTGCTAGTGAAGCTAGTGCTGTGAGTATGCCGATGACTGCTGCTGATTTACCAGGATTGGCCTTGACCCACTCACCTAAGGCCGCGGTTTTTTCTGCTAGATCTGGAAACTTCTCAGCGACCTTGGCTTTTAGGTCCTCAAACTTTTGATCAAATGCTTTAACAGGAGTAGTGTCCTGTAGCCAACGTCCTGCTTTGTTGATGATTTCATCTGCTTTCTTGATAGCATCTTTGCCAGCACCAATGACTGTTCTGCTTTGTCCACCTGCGATACTTTGCTTTTCGATCTCACCAAATATCTGTGTGATCTGATCAGCGGTTAATGATGCTTCGATCAGTGGAAGCATGTCGCGGTAGTAGCCTTCTACAATCCTTCTTTGATCTAGAGTTAGGTAATAACAGGATTCTCTTAGTATTTCTCGAGAATCAGCCATATGTTGTTCAAGCAGAAAAGTATTCATATGTTTATTTATCGGTAAAACGAGCTAACGCTCGTTTGCGCTTTCGCTTACGCTCAGCGCATTTTTTCTTTTTTTAGATTTTTATCTAGATGATCTAAAAATCTTTTTTCCGCGAAGCGGAAAGTTTAGCATTATCCAGATTCTAATGGTCACACTTAGCCCGTTTCCGGGCTAAAAGTTTGAGCTTTATCCGAGTTCGGCAAGTCACACAGCAGTAGAGCATTACAGAGGCGGTTGTCCGGTACCTCGAGCTCCGTCTTTATACAACGGCGGCATACGTAAATCTGCTATCACTTACGTATACGTGGGGTTTTTCTCCCCTCATTTTGCCTTATTTCGCTCTCAAAAACAACCAAACAGCAAGGTCTTTGCTATCAACGTCCTGTTAAGGATAGTGGTTGAGTCGCTCTTCACCAAGGTAGAGCTTCCTTACCGCCACACATCAGAGCGGATTTCGGGCACCATAACAGTCACCGGTGCGGGTTTTTTTGGCGATTATTTGGCCTTTTTATGCTCTTCTAGACGCTGCCTAAGTATGTTTGAACCGCCTACTCTGACGTTTATAATGCCATTATAATACTCGTCAGTTTCTAAAACTCTGCGTTCAAACTGTTCTCTAGCCTCTAAATAGCCCATTTCTGCCTTAGATTTACAGTAGTAGAGTATTTCTCGGGTGAAGTTTTCCGGACCTAATGCTTGGACATCTGCGTTTAACCTATCGCTAGAACCCCAGTAATCGCGCCAATCGCTTTCTACTGTGCTTCTGCGTTTAAGTTTTTTGCCTTTGAGTGGTGGTTTAGTACGTTTAAACTGTGCTAGTTTCTTGCCTATGTACTTCTGTCCGGTGGTTGTGTTGGTGATGAGATAAACGAAGCCAATGTAGCCTTCAGGTATTTCTTCTACGGGTTGATTTTGATATGTCCACTGCACTCATTTAGTTATAGACAGTGGTTTGCCTCTCATGCCTTTTCTGGCTTTGCGCCTTTCCTTGCGTTTTTCTTGTATTTCTACTCGCCTTTTTGATGCCTCATTGCGTATTTCTGATAGCCAAAATCGTGCCTTAATGCCAGCTTCGTCGCTGTGCTTGTATTCAAATCGTTCTTGCCACTTGAAATATTCTTGAAAAGCAGCAATCATCTTGTCGTGTGATTCTGTACTCACGGTTCTTGTCCAAGAAACACATTACCTGATACAGATATTCGTATTTCGTCAGAGTTGCTAAATGGATATACACAGTGTCTTAGTAGACTAGGAAATAACATAGTCTGTCCAACGCTGTATTTGTTAACACCCATAGTAGCACCTTGAGTTCTTCCTAGCATATCTGTGTAGGTAAACTCTAGTTGTCCAGAGAATGGATCTTTAGTATCGTCAATGACTTCCGGAATCCTTAGCCATATGGTATAACTTAGTACACCGCCATGCATATGATTAGGAAGAAACTCTCCAGCTCTTTGAAAGTTAATCCATGGACGTTCGCAATAATATTGCGGTTCAACTTTAGGAGAATCAAAGGTCTTTAAATAGTGACAACTTTCTCTATACATTTGAGTACATTCTAAAATATACTCCTTTAGTAGATCTTCTGTAGACTTGGTAAATCTATAGTGCTTAGGAACGCCAGGAGAAGATAGTCCAGACTTAGTTTCTTCTGCAGACCCCTCGTCTTTTTCTATTTGATCTATTTCATCTAACATTATCCTTAAAAGATTGACAGGAACTTCTGCCCTAAGAAGGGTCATGTTTGACAAAGCTATGATTCTACTGTTGATGTTCACGCTACGATCTCCACGTCATTGCTATAACTAGTAAAACCGTTTTCTTTAATAACTTTTAACACATGGTTTACACGATTAGTTAGATCATCTCTATGGCTGATCAAGAACACATTCTTATCGCGTTCACGAGTCATGCGTTTTAATACAGCGATACTAGATTCAACACCGCTGGCGTCCATGCCGCTATCTACTAACTCGTCAATAAACAGCAAGTTGATGTTATGATATAGATTCTCCCACACATCACGGAACGCCCAACTTAGACTTAGTATCAACCTATTACGTTCTCCTCGGCTTAGATTATCAAAATCTAGATCTTGACCTAGCTGTGTAATGATGACACTTAGGTCATTTTGAAACTCGACGATATGAGGCAGACCAATCTTATCGAGATAATAGGTCAATCGCTGATTTAAGAACGCTAGATTCTGATCAATGATGCGTTTGCGTACAAAACTATCTTTGTTAGTGAGTAGTTTGTATAGAAACTCTTGATGCTCTTTAACTCGTACTAGTTCATTTAGTTGATCCCAATCAATCTCTTGTACCGCAGTTTTCTTAAGTTCTTCGATCTGTTCTTGATAGGGGTTTACTTCAGAAGTTTTAGTCTGTAGATCTTTAGTAAGGCCTTCGATAGTGTTCTTATGATTAAGTGCTTCTTCTAGATTTTCATAGACAACCTTAGGACAATCAGTTTGTTCTCCTAGTAGATCCATTTCGCCTTGCAGTTTCATTAGATCATCGGCATGGTTATCTATAAAGGACTGTGCGTCATCGATCTGTTTGACCTTATTAGTCATCATTTCTTCGTGCTTGTGGTCATGCAGATCCTGACCACAGCTATGACACTTGTGTTCAGCTAACAAGACCAACTCAGATTCTAGTTTTTTAAGAGTCTTTTGTTCTTTTTCTAGTGTGGCTATAGACTTAGCCAACAGAGCCTGTACTCTATCACGTTCCTTTTTATTCTTATTCCATTCTTCTAGAGCACGTTGATTTGAGATCTCTTGCTCAATATCAATAGTTGACAGTACATCGATGCTTTTCTGTAGGTCAGTGACTGCTTTGGTCTTTTGTTCTTCCCACAGTTTTTGTTTTCTTTCTAGTGCTTCGATGCTTTGTTGTATGCGATCGTTAGATGCTTTAACAGTTTCAATCCTTGTGTTTTCACTGTTGATAGCATCTTTGGTTAGTTTAACTTGTTCTTTGAGATTTTCTGCTTTTTCACTGAGCAGAGTAATACCTAATAGCTGTTCAATGATGGCTCGTTGATCAGCAGCCTTCATACTAAGGAACGGTTCAGTATAGGTATTCAGCGCCACAAGATGTTTAAACATCTCATGGGTCATTGGAAATATTTCTTCGATAGCTTTTTGTGTTTCTCGAGAGTCGCCTTGACTTTCGTCAGTGGCATTTTCAAGATCTTGCTCCTCTCCGTTTACACTAAACTTGAGAAGATTAGGTTTTCGTCCACGTTCGATATGATATTCAACACCATCTTTTTCAAAGGTAACTGTAACCAACATACCTTTGCTGTTAATCTTATTGATAAGATTATCACGCTTGATGTTAGTTAGGGCTTGACCATAGATAGCGTAGCTCAGTCCGTTGATGATTGTAGTTTTGCCTGTTCCGTTACGGGCGCCAGAGTCATCACCTCCTAGATCTAGATTTTCACCTAAGACTAAGGTCAGCTGTCCACGGTCAAAGTCGATAGCTTGGGTTTGGTTGCCCACGCTCATAAAGTTTCTAACTGTTAGATTTTTAATCTTTATCATAGGTCTCTATAGATCTCCAGTAACAGTTTTTTGTCATAGGTATCGCTTTCGATAGCATTGATTTGGTTCATGACGATAGTATCGACGCTTTCAAACTTAAGATCTATCGCTACAGCATTACTTTCAACTTCTACTTTTTCAGGAATAAGCATCAGTTCACGCAGATTATATTGTGGCATGAACTGTTCTTTGATAAAGTTAGCTTCTTCAAAAGTGATAGGCAAGTCAATAGTAACACGACAATGCATCTTTTCACGCAATAGCTTGTCGGGAGTATCAATGATTTGACTTAGCTTATAGGTCCTATAAATGGGTTGACCAGGCCATGTCTTATAAACAGGCTCCTTACCCCATTCAAGCAGCATCATACCTCGATCGTCATCAAACGAATCTGCATAGTTGTGCGGAAACGCATTGCCGATGTAAACGATATTGCCTTTGGTCTGTCGTTTATGGAAATGCCCTGTAAACACATATTCTTGATTAGCAAAGTGTGTAGACTGCAACTGACCGTGGTCTGGCATCTGCACCATGGCGTTCATATAAAAATGCGGAAGCTCAAGATGCGAAAACATATAACGGCTCTTGATCTTAGGAATCTTCTGCCACTCGTCACCAACAAGCCATGGCATGATAGTTACATCGCCATCAGTTATGGTTTGGTTCACTACCGTGATATTAGGAAACAGTCTAGCAAACTCTAGGCTGTGTATTTCACGTTTGTCCTTGTAGTATTCATCATGGTTGCCCATGATCAGATATACATGATCAAAACTGTTGTTTAGTTTTTCTAGATTGCTAACAGTATAGTTCATGGTACTAACATCAGTCGTTGATCGATTATGATGCCAGTCACCAAGGAAGATACAGGTTTCTGCACCTTCTTGTTTGGCAGTTTCGCAGAACCAATCTACGAAATCTTCGCAGTCTTGATTGTGGATCCTACTACCAGATTTTAATCCAAAATGGATGTCTGTAAAACAGGCAACTTTTTTAAACATTGATTTTGTCTACTCCACTAATAGTGTACAATTCTTTTTGAATCAAGTCAATCCCAATCATCACTGCTTACAGGGGCTGCTGGTGCTGCTGGTGCTGTAGAACTGCCACTATTTTGTCGAGTCCAACTAGGAGTCATTCCGTTCATTTCTAAGATATCATCTCGGATATTTTGATTCCGCTTCTCAATATTAATGATACGAACGAAACTATTAGTGACAGCAGCAGTATAGTAAGCAAACGGATTATCTGATTTAGATTCGTCAAACTGTAGTCCTATCTGTGTGAGCTGCAAAATGGCCTGGCCCTTCATTTCATCATTGTAGGTATAGCCACGGACGTTGCCGCGAGTAGCATAACGATCACAGAGCTTCAAGAACATGCGGGCAAGATTGTCAGTCATCTTTCCGTGGTCCTTGCTGTAAACACCTTTGACAAGCCCACCTTTCCAGTGGCTTTTACCTACGCAGATAAGGTTATCGTTGTCGTCAAACTTCCAATGTTGGAATGGAGGAAAGTTGATTTTTTCGTGGCTGTCGGCAGTATTTTTAAGAGTCTTTTTTCTTCCTGGTGCTAACGGGATATGCTCGAAAGTCATGATCCTAAACACTACATCGACCTTAGCTACTTTTTTGTAATCTACTTCAAAATCTTTTGGGCTTAGTTTTTTGCCACCTGCTGCTTGGGCAGCTTCATAGGCTCGCTTACTGAGCTTAGAAGCCTTATTTCTCTTGGCTTCTGCTATAGTTCTAATATTGATTTTGTCTAGACTGGGCAGTATCAAATCATATTCGTGATGTTCAGGCTTATCGAAACTGCAATATGTATTTTTACTAAGGTGTATCTCTCTGAGGAGATCTTTATTTGTTAGATATTTTATTTTTGGAATAGTCATTAGATGTCATTCTCCTAGTACTTATAATAATAGCATATTTTATTAAGAATAAATAGAGTATAAAGAGGAAATTTGTTCAAAATGGCAGGATTATCTATAAACCCGCAGGCCTTATTGGTACAACAACTTGGTGCTAAGATCTCAGAGGCCTCTAACGCAGCAAGCAGTGCCATGGGCAATGCCAGTAATACCTTGGCAAAGGCCAACTTAGACTCAGTGGTCAACCAACAGAGTGGTGGTATTGGCAGCGGTCTAAACAGTTTCACAGGCAATATTAAACAAGGTCTCGGAAACTTCGGTAATCAAATACCTGGGAGTCTTGGTGCTCTCGGAGGCATCGGTGGACAGATACAGTCTCAAGTAGGTGGCGCCGTTAACTCTTTACAGTCTGTTGCAGCAAACACAAGTAATATTACTGCTGACATTTCAGGAGCGATAGGAAAGCTCACAGGTGGAAATCTAGCAGGTGGTTTAATGGGATTGGCGGGTACTATTAGTTCTGCAGCAGGTATGCTTAATAACTTACTTAGTCTAGGAAGAGGCATCAATCTTCCTGCTGGTGGAGAGCTTTTTGCAAAACAAGGAACAGCTATTAAGTTGAATCCAGGAGCACCTGATGATTGGCGTGTTAGGATAAACGCACAATGGAGTATGTTTAAATCGCCAATGTTTGGTCTTTTAGAAAATACAGGTGGTGTTGTCTGGCCTTACAACCCATCTATAAACATTACTACTAAATCAAACTACACAGAAATCGATCCCGTACACAGCAACTATAAGTTTTATTCTTATAAGAATAGTACAATAGAAGATATACAGATTTCAGGCGACTTTACCTGCGAAACAGCAACAGATGGCGCATATTGGATAGCGGCAACTACATTTTTTAAGACAGCTACAAAGATGTTTTTTGGTACTGGCGAAAACGCAGGGAACCCACCGATCATTTGTAATCTAACAGGCTACGGTGCTAGTGTGTTTGACAACGTTCCGGTTATTATAAAATCATTTACTGTTGATTTAAAAGATGACGTTAACTACATACTTTGTGATAGCTTTGGAACAAGAACGTGGGTTCCTGTATTAAGCACTATAAGTGTAACAGTATCACCAATCTACAACAGATCGAGATTGCGTCAGTTCAGTCTTGAAGATTATTCAAGAGGTCGTCGTGCTGGTAACTCTACGGTAGGATTCATTTAATATGTCAGAACTATATCCTGAAACATCTCCGTGGGCTAGTACAAATATTAACAACCTGTACATGGAGTTGTTAACTATTCGTCCAGTTCCTGCAGAACCAGATGATTTCAAATATACTATAGAAAATCAATATAAGCATAGGCCAGATCTTCTTGCCTATGATCTTTATGGAACATCTAAACTATGGTGGGTGTTTGTTCAAAGGAATATGAATGTTATTAGAGATCCTATCTATGACTTTGAACCAGGAGTGACCATTTATATTCCTAAGAAAAGTAATCTACAAAAGTTTCTAGGAGTTTAATATGGCCTGGTTTGATTCTATTACAGATGCTATTCGTAAGCCCGACGGTACTAACATAGTACAGAATGTTGTTGGAAATGCACTCAACGCAGGCTCGGCTCTACGTTCGACATTTTTAAATCCTGCTAGAGCTATAGATTCTATAGTAGGAGGAGCCAGCAGTTTACTACAAGATACCACAAAGACTAGTGCAAATATAGAAGCTCAGTTAACAAATGTTATACCTAACCCTTTGGAAAAATATGCATCATATGCTCCTCTTTGGACACTGGCTTGTCTAACCCCTGCACAGTTTAATAATCCTGCATCTTACAGAAATAGTCCCAACGATTTAAAATATGTTGTATTTTCGTCTGCAGGAAGATTTGATTCAAACAGAGTAAAAACCGCATACGGATCGCCTGAATTTTTTGTCAACAACTTTTCTATGAATGCTGTTATTTCTGCAAATACGCAGACAGGGAACAGCAATGCTATTAAGTTTAGTTTTGACATTTATGAACCTTACAGTATGGGATTACTGTTACAAAGTATGCAGGTAGCAGCAGTCAACGCAGGCTATGTAAACTATCTACAAAATGCTCCATTTGTTTTAAGATTAGACATCCAAGGTTATGATGATGTTGGAAATATCTATACCGCTGTAAAACCTAAATTCTTTACACTAAAACTAGTTAGTTGTAAGTTTAGCGTCAATGAAGGCGGCAGCACATATAAAGTAGAAGGAATCCCATGGAACCATCAAGGGTTTGCTGATGCTACAAACATTACCTACACAGACATATCGATATCTGGAACTACAGGTAAAGGTACAGCCGAAGGCGGCTTTGAACCAGGAACAGTTGGTGATCTTTTAGTGACCGGTGAAAAGAGTCTATGTAGAACTATCAATGAAAATGAAAAACGTCTAGTAGAAGAAAAGAAGATTTTATTTCCGGACGTGTATGAAATACAGTTTCCTGATAACACTTATGAGATGTTTACAGGGAATCCGCCCCTAGAAGAAAAGAAAGCCACAGTAAATCCTAATGCTGCTGAGAAAAAAACTATCTTAGGAACTAACCTTGCTCCTAACCTAGGTGGTGCAGGAAACTATGGAAACAATCCTATAGGAAAATCAAGTTTTGGGTTTTCTCAGAGTTCTGGGGGAACATTTGTACCAAAGCGCAATGGTGATGTGAGAGATGAAAAAACTGGTATAGTGAAACGAGATAAAATGGCGATAGATCCTAAGAGCAGGACCTTCCAGTTTTCTCAATCACAATCGCTGACATCTATTATCAATCAAGTCATTGTTAGCTCTGACTATGGCATGAATGCTCTTAAAAAAGAAAATGTCACTAACGGTTTTATCAAATGGTTTAAACTTGATATACAAATAATGTTTCAACAAGACAAGTTTGATTCATTAACAGGTGACTATGCTAGAAAGATAATTTTTAGAGTAGTTCCTTTTTTAGTTCACGAAAGCGTTTTCAGTGCAGCAACAGCTAGTCCCGAAGGATACGGAGACTTAGCTACAAAAATATGCAAGTCCTACAACTATATCTACACTGGCAAGAACGTAGACATTCTCAAGTTTGATATTAATATTAACAATCTGTTCTATGCAGGTGTGAACCCTAGTGCCGAAGCTAAAGCAGGCAAACAGGCATCGCCAGACGGGCAAGGAACAGCTGAAAATCTTCCTAAGAAAACAGAAACTGGATCGGGTGATGCAGACAAAGCCGGGTTGACAGCTAATACGGGTAGAGCTAGACCATTTAGAGATCCAGATTTGATCAGTAAGTTTAAAGGCGGTTCTTCAGGAACTTCGACTGAAAAAGAAGTTGCAGAAGCTTTCCATAGCGCATTCGTTAAAGGCAGCAGCGCAGACATGGTCACTATAGATCTAGAAACTCTAGGCGACCCTTATTGGATGATTGACAGCGGAATGGGGAATTATTTTGCTCAGCCGGTTGGCGGTGGCGGAGTGAGTCAGATTACTAAAGACGGTACGGCTCACTATGAAGGAAATGATGTTTACATACATATAGGTTTTAGATCTCCTATTGATATTAACGAAGGACTGATAGATGGTAATGGATTATATAACTTTCCTAATGGCAAAACTGCGAGCAGTCCGTTTGGTGGAATCTATCGAGTAATAATGTGTGAAAATATTTTTAATGATGGTGTTTTCAAACAAAAATTAAAGTGCGTAAGGATGCCTGGACAAGCATCAGATTACGGCAAACCTAACACACCTGCTCCAGGCGGTAGTAAGTTTGCTATTGAAACTAAAGAACCAGTCAAACCAGCTAAAGACCTTGGCGATGCAGGTGAAGTAGCGGATCAACCTTCAGAAAACGGCGAAACACAAGTGGCATAATAAAGGAAAAACATGGCAACATTATCTAGACCAACAGAAGATTTACAACAGTCAAAAGACATCGGAGCAGGACCTTATCTTGCTAGAGTGGTAGATCATCTTGACCCTAGTTTTATGGGTGATCTAGAAGTCACGCTCTTAAGACAGCAAGGTAATACAGTAGCCGACGAAAATCAAACATACACTGTAAGGTATTGTAGTCCATTCTTTGGTTATACTGGCTTTGAGTTCATGGGAAATAACAAAGCAGATTTCAATGATACACAGAAATCTTACGGAATGTGGTTTGTTCCACCAGATGTTGGTGTAA